>MDTG01014083.1_pt1 | contig 44689 bp, 34 predicted proteins | sample 811421 | NCBI WGS metagenome assembly MDTG01 (sample SAMN05326645, study PRJNA326480) | marine metagenome | isolation source: seawater | place: Pacific Ocean: South East | collected 2011 | reverse complement strand
GCCGCGTCGACCGTTACGGCCCTGGGCAGATCTGTGGCGCCGAGCTGCTCTTGGGGTCATCGGCGCAACGGGGTGCCGGGGTCCAATCTCTGACGATGCCGAGGCATCGCTGCGGAGCGCTGTCCAGCGATCGCTGGAAGCCGAGATCGAGCGGCTCAGCACCGATCGCGGACCAGAGCGGCTCGCCCGCGAGAGCGCCTCGCGTGATCTGGAGATCAAGCCGGAGTATCTCGAGGAGATCGAACGCGAGTACAACCCGTTCGCGTATCCCACGGGATCGGAGGACGCCTCGATCCTCGGTAAGAACCTGCAGGGCGGGCCCGCCCAAACGGTCTCGATCGGGCTCCACCGCGCCGTTCGATCCTCGGTCAAGCGGAACCTCGCGGTGCAGGAGGCGACGCTCGGACCGGCGATCAGTGAAGCGACGCTGACCGCCGCGGAGAGTGCCTTTGACTGGGTTTTCTTCAGCGACCTGACCTGGACAGACCGGGACACCCCCCAGGCGGGCCCCGGGTTCATCCCCGGGCTCAACGAGGTCACCGATGCGCTGCAGAGCGTGCAATCGACGACAGGCCTCCGCCGCAGCCTCGTGACCGGTGGACAGTTCAGCGTCTCGAACGACATCGTGTACAGCGATCTGCGGCAGACCGCGTTCGGTGTGCTGCCCAACCCGAACCCGGGGACCTCGGTCAACCTGACGCTCGGGCTCGACCAGCCCCTGCTGCGGGGGTTCGGCGCGGATGTGGGGCTCGCGGAGGTGCGCCTCGCTCGGAACGCGGAGCGGGCGTCGATCGCGGCCCTCAAGTCCAGCCTGATCGGCACGGTGACAGAAACCGAGGACGCGTACTGGGACCTGGTGCGGGCATACCGGGAACTCTCGATCGTCACCGCTCAGCTCAATCGGGGGATCGAAGTCCGGGAGGACATCAAGGCACGACTGGTGCTCGACGCGGTGCAGGCCCAGGTCGCCGACGCGACCGCGACGGTCGAGAGCCGGAAGGGCGATCTGCTGCGTGCCCAGCGGTCGATGCGACGCGCGAGCGATCGCCTGAAGGCACTCATGAACGACCCGGAGATCCCGGTCGGGTCAGAGTTGCTTCTGATCCCGTCTGACCGGGCGATCGACGAACCGATCATGCTCAGCCTCGTTGAAGAAATCACCAAGGCGGTCGAGCATCGTCCGGAGATCGACACCGCGCTGCTCGCGATCGACGACGCTTCGATCCGCGAGACCGTTGCCGAGAACGGGCTGCTGCCCTCGCTCGACCTGCGGGCCCAGGTCTCCATGCTGGGGTTCGATGAGTACGGGGATCGCGCCTACAGCGAGATCGCCGAGAACGAGTTTCTCGATAACTTCGTGCTGGGCCTGTTCTTCGAGCAGCCGATCGGCAACCGGGGACCGGAGGCGGAGTTCCGCCGCCGGCGCCTGGAGCGGATGCGGAGCGTGATTGCCTATCGGCGCGCCGTGCAGGACACCGTGCTGGGCGTCAAGAACGCGGTGGACGATGTGATGACCAATTACCGACTGATCGAGCAGGCGAGGGCGTCGCGGGTCGCCGCGGCCGAGGCCCTCCGAACGCTGCTCGTTGAGAAGGAACTGACCGACCGCGGCTACACCGTCGAACGGCTCGACCTGGAGTTGAGCCAGCAGGACGCGCTGGCGGCGGCCGAGCGAGCGGAGGTCGCGGCACTGATCGACTACAACCGAGCGGTCGCGCGGCTGGCGGAGGCGACGGGGACCACGCTGGAGCGCAACCGCATCAACTTCGTGGTTCCCGACGCGAACCAGATCGAGGAACGCGAGCGGGCGACGAGCCTGGTTGACGCGCAGACGTCGCCTCCTTCTGAAGGCGAGTGAACACGGGTGCCTCGGGCGCGATCCCGCGCGTTCGGGCCTGACAATCGCGGGCGATATGACCGAACCGGACGAGATCACAACCGCTTCCCAGAGACTCGCCGATGGAGGCGTGGTCGCGTTTCCGACCGAAACCGTGTACGGCCTGGGTGCGGACGCGACCAATGCTGAGGCGGTCGCGCGGGTCTTCGAACTCAAGGGCCGACCGGCGAAGAACCCGCTGATCGTCCATGTGACAGGCGAGGAGATGGCTCGGACCTGCGTCAGCGCATGGCCAGAAGCGGCATCGAAGGCAGCAGAGGCGTTCTGGCCGGGCCCGCTGACACTCGTGCTCCCAAAGTCTGAACGGATCCCGTCGATCGTGACGGGGGGCGGCGCGACGGTGGGCATCCGCGTGCCCGATCACGACGCGACGATCGCACTGATCGAGCAGTTCGGGAAGCCGATCGTTGGTCCCAGCGCGAATCCATCGGGATATGTCTCACCGACGGATGCGACGCATGTTCGTCCCCATTTCGATGCCGACGCGGTGTTTGTTCTCGACGGGGGGCCCTGCCGCGCCGGGATCGAATCCACGGTGCTCGATCTCACGGGGGATCTTCCGCGCATCCTGAGGCGTGGCATCCTCGGCACGGAGGACCTCGTTCCCGTGCTCGGGCCCGTCGAGATCGCGGACGGGTCGCCCGAGACGGATGAGCCGGCTGTCTCGCCGGGCGTGCTCGGTCCCCACTATCGCCCCTCAACGCCGGTCGTGCTGCTTGAGGATGTCTCGGTCCTCTCGCGCATGGTTTCGGAGGCCGAGGGCGCCGTCGCGCTGCTGAGCCCACCCGGTCGACGGGTGCGGATCGGCTCTCCCCACCTCGGGATCGACATGCCGGGTCTCGCGAGCGGGTACGCCCGGAAGCTCTATGCGGCGCTCCGGGAGGCGGACGCGGCCTCGGTGTCTCAGATCATCATCGTCTTCCCGCTGCTCAAGGACTCGGAGATCTGGGACGCGATCCGGGAACGCCTCAGGAGGGCCGCGGAACGCGACCCCGGGTCGGACACCGGAACCGACGCCTGAAACGACCGGCCGCGTCCGGTCGCGGCCTATCCTGCTCCTCGAACGAAGGAGCATTGCATGGCAGACACCATCCGGATCGCCCTCGCGAAGGGCGACGGCATCGGGCCCGAGATTGCGGACGCGTGCCTCTCGATTTTCGAGGCCGCGGGCGTGATGAAGTCCGTCGAGTTCATCCCCGTGGACATGGGCGAGCGGGTCTTCGCGTCGGGCGACACACGCGGCATGACCGATGAGGCGATCGAGACCATCGAGACAACGGGCCTGCTGTTCAAGGGTCCGATGGGCACGCCCGTGGGCGGTGGCGGCAAGTCGATTAATGTCACCCTCCGCAAGACCTTCGCGACCTTCGCGAACCTGCGTCACTTCCAGAGCCTGCCGGGCGTGGACACGGTGTTCAGCCGCGCCGGGGTGCCGGTTGACATCTATGTGGTCCGCGAGAACATCGAGGACACCTACGGCGGGATCGAGCACAGGCTGACGAACGATGTGATCGAGTGCAAGCGGCTCATCACCGCGCCGGGCTCGGACCAGGTGCACCGCTTCGCGTTCAAGACCGCCGAGGCGCTCGGCATCGAGAAGGTCCATTGCGGTCACAAAGCGAACATCATGAAGATGACCGACGGGCTGTTCCTGGAGCGGTTCAAGACCGCGGCGGATGACCACCCGTCGATCGAGATCGCGGATGTCATCATCGACGCCCTGTGCATGAACCTCGTGCTCCGTCCCCAGGAGTACAGGATGGTCGTCCTGCCCAACCTGCAGGGCGACATCGTCAGCGACCTCGCCGCGGGTCTGGTCGGCGGGCTCGGATTCGCGCCTTCCGCGAACATCGGCGACCAGATCTCGATCTTCGAAGCGGTGCACGGAACCGCGCCGGACATCGCGGGCAAGGGCGTCGCGAATCCGACGAGCCTGCTGCTCAGCGGGCTGATGATGCTGCGTCACATCGGGCTCTACCGGGACGCCGCGATCATCGAAAACGCCCTGCTCGCGACCCTCGAGGACGGGGTGCACACGGGCGATGTGAAGGGCGACAAGGACCCCGTCGGGACCGCCGCGTTTGCGCAGGCAGTCGCCGACCGTCTGGGCAAGCACCCGTCGGGCCGCGAGGCCCGTCCCGTGCCCGACGCGAACAGCCCGGACTTCACGCCCCCGGAGCGTCCGACGGTCAACAAGCTGATGCGGACCTTCGAGACGACGCCCAGCCAGGTCGCGGGGTGCGACATCTATCTCGACAGCCTGCTCCCCGTGCTGGATATCGCGGGCCGACTCGAGCGGCTCGCGGAGGGCACCCCCTTCAAGCTCACGATGATGAGCAACCGCGGCACGCAGGTCTGGCCCAGCGGCTCGCTCTACACGGAGAATGTCGATTACTGGCGCTGCCGCTTCGAACTGCGGAACCCCGACCTGCACCTGGGACAGATCGGGCAGATGCCGATCGTGCACCTGCTGCGGAAGGTCGCCGAGAAGTTCACGATCACCGACTTCCAGCCGCTGCGGACCTACGACGGCATGCCCGGCTACAGCCTCGCCCAGGGGCAGTAAGGCAACGGACCGGTATCCCGGAAACCACAACGCCCGCTCCGGCGGGCGTTTTCGTGCGCACACCGACCCCCGGTCTTCCGCTCACAAGACTGCTTCAGACCCCGGGCCTTTCGAGACCTGCAAACACCGACGCGCCGAGCCCTGCGCAACTCGCTGACTCGGTCACCAACGCGTAGGACGAGGGAGGCAGAGAAAAGAACAGGCCCGCGGTTTCCCGCGGGCCTGCGTGCTGTCACTCAGACAGTGTCAGGATGACACGCTCTGCGAGGATTACTCGTAGAGGTTGGTCGACTCGGTCTCACGCACCGGACGCGTGAAGGTGTCGCTGGTCATCTCGACGGCGAAGCGGACATCGGCCTCGCCTGTGGCACGGACGACGAGATCCCACGACGCTTCGGCACCCGGCGCGAGGCTCGCGACGGCATTGAAGGTGATGGTCTTGCCGTTGACCGAGTGGCCCGTCTCGCCGGTGACGCTGACGAACTCTTCCTCATCGGGCAGGACGCAGGTGACCTGGACATTGCGGTCCGCGGCCGAGCCCTGGTTGGTGACGGTGATGCGGTAGGTGGTCGTCTGACCGACCTCGACCGGGTCGACGAGGTCGACGACCTCGAGGAGGATAGCCGGGATACCGCGGAAGTTGGTCTCGCACTGGGTGCTGACCGGCTCGGCGCAGGCGCCCGAGGCGGTCGCGCCGACGCGGAAATCACCCGCGGTGGCGCTGCGGAGGGCGACCATGACGGTCTCCGACGCGCCAGGACGCAGGGCACCGACCTGGAAGGCGACGGTGTTGCCGGTGGGCATCGCGCCGTTGGAGCCGCGGACGAACTCGGCGCCCGCAGGCAGCGAGACATTCACCGTGGTGTTGTTCGCGACGCCGTCGCCGTTGTTGGTGACGGTGAACTCGTACTCCGCGACGCGGTTGATGTACTGGCGGTCGCGGGCGTTGCAGGCGATCTCGAGCTCGGGCGCGACGACGACAGTGCAGGGCTCGCCGGAGTCGGCCGTCAGGCCTTCGCCCGAACGGGCGGCGGCGGGCGAGCAGAACTCGCCGGTGTCGGAGGCCATCGCGGTGACGGTCAGTTCGCGGCACTCACCCGCGGCGAGATCGCCCACGGGGATCTCGACATTGCGGCTGCCGTTGACGGTCAGGCCCGCGGGCAGGGTGTCGCGGACGACGACGCCGGTCGCGACGCCGGTGCCGGGGTTGCAGACCTCGTAGGTGAGGGTGATCGGGTCACACTTGAGGACGCGCGGGGTCGCGGTCTTCGCGATCGTCAGGTCCGGATCGACGACCTGGGTGACGGCGCAGAGGGAGTTGTTGTACGAGACGCTGACGCAGTTCGCCGCCTGGCCGACATCATCGGCGCGGGCGGTCACATCAATCACGACGGTCTCGCAGGGGCCCAGGTCGCCCAGCGACCAAGTGGTGCCGCTCGCACCGCTCATCGCGGCGGGGCTGGCGCTGAGCACCTCGAGGTTGCTCTGGCTCTCGAGCACGACCGCGACATTCTGCAGCGTGCCGTTGGTGATGTTGGTGACATGGTACTGGTACCCGAACTCCGCGCCGCGGCGGACCTGCATCGGCATGACCTGGTGCAGCATCAGGGCGCTCGACCCGGCATCACCGGTCGGGAACGCCATCGCGGCAACGCTCATGTCCGCGCCCGCGTTGGGCGAGTAGTTGCAGTTGTTGCTCGCCACGGGCCGGCTGACAGGCTGCGCCGGAGCGGGCTCCGCCGCGGGGGCAGGCGCGGGCCGCTCGGCCTGGCGCGAGGGCGTGCTCAAGAAGGTGGGCGAACCCGACCCCGCGCCACGCGGCGCCGTGCTGGTGGTCGTACCGGACGACTCGCACGCGCCCAGCATGCCGGCAAGACCGGCAACAAGGGCGGCGACGGCCGCATTCTTGACGAAGGTGCGCGATCGCATCACTGAAACTCCTTCTTTGGTTTTCTCTCTGACACATCAACCCGCGCTGGATACCAGCGTGGGTGAACAGACCCGTTCAGGACGCGTTCACGCTGAACCGCATCCCCTTCCAACCCTACTTTAGCGGCCACTAGTGCAAGTGACCATGTTTCCGGGTTTCCGGACCGTGGCCGGACCGTGGTTTTGCCCACGCGACGAACCGATCGACCCCGGAATGGGTGCGAACGGATCCCAGCTGGACGACTCACGCGAAGCCGCGCGGATCCGCCGATAATGTCTCGATTTCACCGCTCCTGTGCTCGATGAGGATCGCGTCCGCCTCGTCGAGGAAGAGCCCGTGCTCGACGACCCCCGGGATCCGGTGGAGCTCTGTTGAGAGTTCGTCGAGATCCAGCCCCTCGCTGAGCGAGACCTCCAGGATGAGGTTCGCGTTGTCGGTCACATAGAGCTCCCCCGCGAGCCCCCGGCGCATCACCCCGTTCAGACCCAGTCGGCGGACGGACGCCCGGGTGGACGCGAGCCCGAAGGGCATGACAGCGATGCTCAGCGTGGAGTTCTCGCCGAGGTAGGAACTGACCTTCTCCGATCCGACCATGTAGACGCGGCGTTCGCTCGCCCAGGCGATGGTCCGCTCCCGGGCGACCGCGCCGCGGGTGCCCTTGAGCATGCGCATTTCCCGGTCGATCTCGTCGGCGCCGTCGATCAGCAGGTCGAGCGACTCGACGGTCGCGAAGTCGATCACCTCGAGCCCGACCTCACGGCAGAGCGCCTCGGTCGCTTCGCTCGCGGCGACGACCCGGACGGGGAATTCCTCGGCCTTGACCAGATCGCCCAGCGCTTGGATGACCCGCGACGCGGTGCGCCCGGCCCCGAACCCGACGAGCATGCCGGGCTCGATCTCTTCCAGCGCCGCGATCGCGAGCCGGTCGTCGGTGATGCGTTCACTCAAAGCGGATTCCTTGTGCCAGAGCAAAGCTGTCTCCGAAATGCATGGTGCAGGTCTGGCGGCGCATGTACGCCTTCCATGCGTCCGACCCGCTCTCGCGGCCGCCCCCGGTGTCCTTCTCGCCGCCGAAGGCCCCGCCGATCTCGGCGCCGCTGGTTCCGAGGTTGACATAGGCGAGCCCGCAGTCGCTGCCCGCGCCGGACGGATCGAGGAACCGGCCCATCGCGCGGACCGAGCCCGTGAAGATCGCGCTGCTCAGCCCCTGGTCCACCGCGTTCTGGAGCGCGATCGCCTCGTCGAGTGTGGAATATGTCGTCGCGTAGAGGATCGGGGCGAAGGTCTCGTCGAGCGCGATCGGCAGGTGCGTGCCGGCTGGCATTCGGATCAGCGTGGGCTCCACATAGTGACCGCCTCGGATCGCCTCGTTCGCGAGATTCCCGGGATCGAGACGCTTCCCTCCCGCGAGGACCTCTCCGCCCTGCTCGGTCGCGGCCTTGATCGCGTTCTCGAACGCGAGCACCGACTCCTCATGGATCAGCGGGCCCATCAGCGTGCTCTCGTCGAGCGGGTCGCCGATCCGCTTGTTGTCGACAACGGACTTGTACGCCGTCGCGATCTTCGCAATGAAGTCGTCCGCGATGGACTCGTGGATGATCGCCCGCCGGGTCGAGGTGCAGCGCTGCCCGCAGGTCCCGACGGAACCGAAAACGATCGACTTGAGCGCGAGGTCGAGGTCCGCGTCGGGCTCGACGATGATCGCGTTGTTGCCCCCGAGCTCGAGCAGCGTCTTCCCGAGCCGACCCGCGACCACCGCCCCGACGCGCCGCCCCATGCGGCAGGACCCGGTTGCGCTGATGAGCGGGTAGCGCCGGTCCGCGATCATGGGCTCCCCCACCTCGTCGTCGGCGCCGATGATCAGCCCGAACAGATCAGGGTGCCCCGCTTCTGCGGCGACCTGCTGGGCGAGGCGGTTGGTCGCGATCGCCGTGAGCGGCGCGAGCAGGCTGGGCTTCCAGACCAACGAGTCGCCGCACACCGCCGCGAGCATCGCGTTCCATCCCCACACCGCGCACGGGAAGTTGAACGCGGTGATGACGCCCACGGGGCCGAGCGGGAGGTACTGCTCCTTCATGATGTGCTGTGCACGCTCGCTGGGCATGGTGATCCCGTGGAGCTGGCGGGACAAGCCCACCGCGAAGTCCGCGATATCGACGACCTCCTGGACCTCCCCGATGCCCTCGGCTCGGATCTTGCCCATTTCCATCGCGATCAGCTCGCCCAGGGGCTCGAGGTATTCGCGATAGGCGTCTCCGATCGCCCGCACCACCTGCCCGCGCTCCGGAGCGGGGACGACGCGCCATGCCTTGAACGCCTCGACGGACTTCGTGGTGGTCTCGTCGAGCTCAGCGCTCGACTGCAGACGCACGCCCGCGATGGGTTCGCCGGTCGCCGGGTTTTCGACGAGGACATGGTCGTCGGTCGCGTCGCTCGACTGCACGACCCGCGGGTCGTCCCAGATGCCGAGCGTGTCGAGAATCGATGGTGTCGCAGCGGTGGTCATGGTCCACTTTAGTCGCCGCCCCGGGAGTGGGACGACCGCGCTCCGCCGGCCGGGCCCTATATTCGCCTATGAGCGCTCCTACGCCGCTGCTGATCGCCACCGGGAACCCGCACAAAGTCGAGGAGATCGCCGCCGTGCTCGGCGAACTCGGCATCGCCTGCGAGGGGCTCGACGATCTCGACCATGACTACCCGGAGCCCGAAGAACACGGCGAGACTTTCGAGGCGAACGCGCGGATCAAGGCGACCGCCTACGCCGCGATGACCGGGCGGATCTGCCTCGCCGACGATTCGGGCCTCGAGATCGACGCCCTCGACGGGAAACCCGGTGTACATTCTGCACGCTACGCGGCCGACCGCTTCGCCCCTGATGCGGACCGGGCGCACCGGGACGCGGCGAACAACGCGCTGGTGATCGAGCAACTCGAACGGGTTTCAGGGGCGCATCGGACCGCCCGTTTTGTCTGCGCACTGTGTATCGCGACACCGCGGGGGGACATCCTCGCGGAGGTCCGCGGGACATTCGAGGGACGGATCGGGGAGCCCGGCGAGGACCGGATCCCGCGGGGTCTCAACGGGTTCGGCTACGACCCGCTGTTCCTCATTGCACCGGACTACCAGCGGACGAGCGCGGAACTGGAACCGGACGCGAAGAACCGGGTGAGCCACCGAGGGCAGGCGCTCCGGCGCCTCGCCGAGAGCGTCAAAGAGGGAAAGCTCGACGCCCTGCGATCCGCCTGATCGAGAGCAGCAGGCCTCGGAAACACAACAAGACCGAGGCGTTGAAGCCTCGGCCTTGTGGAGGAGAGAGAGAAAACATGAACCGTGGTTCCGGCTCGCCTGCTCAGGTCCGCCGACCCCACCCCCTTGATACGGATTCTCCGGAAGGCGAGTTCGCCACCCTCTCAAAAAAATGAAATGCCGCGGCGTGCTCGTGGAGGCGGATCCACGGCCCGAACGCCCTTCTTTTCGGGCCTTCGAGTCCTTCCGATCAAAACGAAAACGGGGCGGCCTCTGCTGGAGGCCGCCCCGTGTGCACATGGTTGGCTGAGACGCTGGGCGGATCATCCCGATCCGGTCACGGCGTTCAGGCCTTCGCGTCGTCTTCCTGAACCTCGTACTCCGCGTCGATGACATCGCCCTCGACGGTCGCGCCGTCCTCGGGGGCGGACCCGTCGGCCGTCGCGGCGTCGCCGCCCCCGGCCTTCGCGGCCTCGGCTTCGTAGACCGCCTTCCCGAGTTCCATGCTCACCTTGCTGAGCTCCTCGATCGACGCCTCGATCGCGGCCTTGTCCTCGCCCTTGAGCTTCTCCTCAAGGCTGGACAGGGCGCTCTCGATGTTGCTCCGAGTCTCGGCGGACACCTTTTCGCCGTGCTCCTCGAGGCTCTTGCGGGTCTGGCTCACGAGCGCATCGCCCCGGTTCTTGGTGTCGACGAGCTCGCGACGCTTCTTGTCTTCCTCGGCGTGAGCCTCGGCGTCCGCCTTCATCTTCTCGATCTCGTCTGACGACAGACCGCCCGAGTTCTCGATCCGGATGTCGGCCTTCTTGCCGGTGCCCTTGTCGACCGCGGTCACTTGCAGGATGCCGTTCGCGTCGAGGGCGAACTCGACCTCGATCTGGGGCACGCCGCGCGGCGCGGGGGCGATGCCGGCGAGCTCGAACTGCCCCAGCGTCCGGTTGTCCTTCGCGAACTCGCGCTCGCCCTGGAGCACATGGATCTGGACGCTGGGCTGGTTGTCCGCGGCGGTCGAGAAGGTTTCCTTCTTGCTCGTCGGGATGGTGGTGTTCTTCTCGATGAGCTTGGTCATCACGCCGCCCATGGTCTCGACGCCCAGGCTGAGCGGGGTGACATCGAGCAGGAGTACATCCTTGACATCGCCCGCGAGCACGCCGCCCTGGATCGCGGCGCCGACCGCGACGACCTCATCGGGGTTGACGCTCTTGTTGGGCTCTTTCCCGAAGATCTCCTTGCACATCGCCTGGACCTTGGGGATCCGGGTCGACCCGCCCACGAGGATGACCTCGTCGATCTTGCTGGCATCAATGCCCGCGTCCTTGAGGGCGGTCAGGCAGGGCTCACGCAGGCGGCTGAACAGCGAGTCGCAGATCGACTCGAACTTGCTGCGGGTGATCTCGACCTGGAGGTGCTTGGGACCGTTCTGATCCGCCGTGATGAACGGCAGGTTGACCGTCGTCTGCTGGCCCTGGCTGAGTTCCTTCTTGGCGCTCTCCGCGGCCTCCTTGAGCCGCTGCATCGCCATGGCGTCGCCCGAGAGGTCGATGCCTTCCTTGTTCTTGAACTCGCTGACGAGGTAATTGATGACCGCCTGGTCCCAGTCGTCGCCGCCCAGGTGGGTGTCACCGTTGGTGCTGAGCACCTCGAAGACGCCGTCGCCGACATCCAGGATCGACACATCGAAGGTGCCGCCGCCCAGGTCGAAGACCGCGATCTTTTCGTTCTTGCCCTTGTCGAGGCCGTACGCGAGCGCCGCGGCGGTGGGCTCGTTGATGATGCGCTCGACCTTGAGGCCCGCGATCTCGCCCGCGTCCTTGGTCGCCTGGCGCTGGGCGTCGTTGAAGTAGGCCGGCACCGTGATCACCGCGCGATCGACCTTCTCGCCCAGGTAATCCTCGGCGGTCTTCTTGAGCTCACCCAGGATGAAGGCGGAAACCTGCTGGGGGGTGTAAGACTTGTCGCGGACCTTGACGGAAACGAATTCATCCGCGCCGCCCGTCACCTCGTAGGGAACATTCTTTTCCTCCGCGCCGACCTCGCCGTGCCGCCGCCCCATGAACCGCTTGATCGAGAAGATCGTGTTCTTGGGGTTGGTCACCTGCTGGTGACGCGCGGGCTGGCCCACCAGCCGCTCCCCCTTGTCGGTGAAGCCCACCACGGAGGGAGTCGTCCGGTTGCCCGATGCGTTGATGAGGACTTTCGGCTCGTCGCCTTCCATCACGGCGACGCACGAGTTCGTCGTGCCGAGGTCGATGCCGATGATCTTGGACATGATTGAGATTCCTTTCTGAGCCGCCGACCCGCCTTCGGGCCGTGCCGACCGTAAACGCCCATGCAAGCCTTGTGCCACCTTGCCCGACCCGCTTCAGAGCCACTGAACAGGGGCGCGACCCGCGTCCGCCTGCCAGTCTGACAGGATGATGGGCCGTGGCGGGCCCGCGCGTGATCAACCGGTCTGGGATTCGTGCAGATGATCGGTGTGGACGATGCGGATCATCCGCAGCCCCCCGCATGCCCGGCACCAGCCGACCGTCGCCTTGGTCGCGTCGCGGTTTCCGCACAGGCGGATGCCCCCGACGCTGGCGAGCGTTCTGGTTCGGCCGCACTTGTTGCACTGGGCGTGCCACCCTGGTGCGAGGTCCTCGGGGAGTTCGGGGCTTGGGGTCTGGCTCAGGATCGCCGAGAGCCGGGGCAGGGAGATCGTCCAGAAGATGACCCCGAGCACAATTCCCGCAGCGAGGGCGACCAGGATCCATCCCCAGGGTGGCATAGCGATAGGTTACTCGGGGAATCCGATTGGGCGTTTCGGCCCGAGGAGCAGGTCTGGCTCGATTACTTTCTAGATTTCAGAATTCTTTGAAAATACGAGGCTCCCTGCTAGTATTGGGCATGACGACGGCCGAACTGACACTCCCGAACCACTCCCTCCCCACCGCCGACCCCCGGCTCGATGCCATCCGCGCCAAGGTCGAACGGGGCGAACGGCTCAGCCTCGACGATGGCATGGTGCTCTACGAGACCCCGGACCTCTGGGGTGTGTTCGAACTCGCCGATCTCGTCCGCGATCGGCTCCACCCCGGCGTCGCGTACTACAACATCAACCGCCACCTCAACTACTCGAATGTGTGCGCGCTGTCGTGCAAGTTCTGCGAGTTCTACCGCAAGAAGGGCGACGAGGGGGCGTACACCCACGACATGGAGTCGATCGCCGCGGAGGCGAAGAAGGCCTGCGAGAGCGGCGCGACCGAGATGCACATCGTGGGCGGGCTCCAGCCCTATCTGCCGTGGGACTACTACCCCGAAATGATCCGCACGATCAAGCGGGTCGCGGGTGAGCACGGGACCGACCTGCACATCAAGGCGTTCACGGCGGTGGAGATCGTCCACCTCGCGAAGATCGCCAAGAAGTACAAGCGGGCGAACCGCAAGGAATCGATCCGGCTGATCCTGTCGGAGTTGAAGGAAGCCGGGCTCGGATCGCTCCCCGGGGGCGGCGCGGAGGTCTTCGACGACCGCGTGCACGACGAGACGCACAAGGGCAAGATCCGCAGCGACGAGTGGCTCGATGTGCACCTGGTCGCGCACGAACTGGGCCTGAACACCAACGCGACGATCCTGTATGGGCACATCGATCAGCGGCGCGAGCGGCTGGTGCACATGGAGATCCTCCGGCGGGCGCAGGACCAGGCGCTCTCCCGGCTCGGCTACGCGGACGACAAGGACGCCTTCACCGAGCCCGGCCTCGCGGCGACGGAGGAGATCGACATCGGCGCGATCACGCTGACGAGGCCCGGTTCGAAGTTGCCGACACCCGAGATGGCGGAGGCGGCGGCCCGGAACGCGGACGGCTCCTCCGGCAGCCCGGGCGGCTACTTCCAGACCATTATTCCGCTGCCGTTCATCCCCGACGGCTCGGAGCTCGAGCACCTGCCGGGCCCCAGCGGGATCGAGAACATCCGCACACTGGCGATCGCGCGGCTCATGCTGGACAACTTCCCGCACGTCAAGGCGTTCTGGATCATGCAGACGCTGGCGATGGCGCAGACGATGCTGCAGGCGGGCGCGGACGACATCGACGGCACCGTCGTGTGGTACGACATCACCAAGGTGGGCGGCGCTTCGACGCACCAGGAGGTGACGGTCGCCGACCTGCAGCGGGCGATCCGCGAGGCGGGGTACGAGGCGGTCGAGCGGGACACGCTGTACCGGCGGGTGGAGCGGGACGGGCGCTCGTGGAAACTCGCCTGATCACCCTGACGCTCCCCCCCACGATCATGGGTCCCGATTGGGGCGGACATCCGTATCCGGCTCGTCCGGGCCCACGCCGCCGCCGATAGACTCGTTGCCCGATGGCCGCCCGCATCCCCAATCTCCGCCGCACGCTCCGCAACATCAAGCGGGCCCAGGACATCATCACGGTCCTCGTGCGCTTCGGGTTCACGGACATCGTCCAGGAGCTCTCGATCGACCGCCTGCTGCTCAAGGGCAAGCGGATCGTCGGGATCGATAAGCCCGGCGAGGAAGTGACGCGCCAGCCGCACGCGGTCCGGCTGCGCGAAGCGGCGGTCGAGTTGGGGCCCAGCTTCGTCAAGCTCGCGCAGATCCTCGCGACGCGTCCCGACCTCGTGCCCGAGGACTGGACGCACGAGTTCGCCAAGCTCCAGAGCGGGGTCCCGCCTGTTCCCGCGGATGAGATCCGCGATCACATCGACAAGCTGTTCAAGGGCAAGACCCACGAGCATTTCAAGGAGATCGACTACGACTCGTTCGCCGCGGCATCGGTCGGTCAGGCGCACCGCGCCGTGTTGCACGATGGGACGGAGGTGATCCTCAAGGTCCTGCGACCCAAGATCCGCCGGACGATCGAATCGGACATCGAGATCATGCGGGCGCTCGCGGAGATCGCCGAGAGCCGGTTCGAGGACATGGGCTACAGCCCGACCGAGGTCGTCGAGCAATTCGAGCGACAGGTGATGCGCGAATTGGATTTCGCGCTCGAACTGCGGTCGATGTGGCGAATGGCGAACGCCTTCGCCGATCACCCGAGGCTCCGCTTCCCGACGACTTATCCCGAGCACTCCAACAAGTCCGTGCTCTGCATGGAGCGGGTGAAGGGGACCCTGCTCAGCGATGCGGATTACGAGAGTTTCACGGATGCCGAGCGACACGACATCGTCTCGATCGGATCCGAGGTGGTTTTCACGCAGTGCTTCCAGCACGGATTCTTCCACGCCGACCCGCACCCCGGGAACATCTTCGTGCTGCGTGAGGATCCCCGGCCCGCTGGCGAACCGGAGTCTGTGCGCCAAGATTCCGAAGCGGATCCCGAATCACCGGCGCTCCCGGCCGGGGACACGGGCATCCGGATCTGCCTGATCGATTTCGGGATGACCGGGAGCATCGATCCGCACACCCAGGAACTGCTCGCCGATCTCGTGCACGGGACGGTCAACGGCGACCTCGAACGCGTCATCGATGTCGTTGTCGCCCTGACGGACATGAAGCCTCTCGACGCCGCCTCGCGACGCTTCCGCGCCGATGTCTGGGAGTTCATCAGCAAGTTCCAGACGGGGAGTCTCGCCGATCTGGAGATGGGGGCGCTGCTCAGCGAGTTCTTCCAGAAGCTCAAACGCCACAGGCTCCGCTGCCCCTCCGACATCGTCTACCTGATCAAGGCGATCACGACGATCGAGGGCGTCGCGGAGTCGGTCTGCCCCGAGTTCGACCTGGTCGGGCATGTCCGCCCCCAGATCGAAGCGCTCGTGAAGCGCCGTTACGGGTTCAAAGCGGTCCGGAGGCGGGTGCAGAACACCTCGATCGCGTACGCCGAGCTCGTGGAGAACATCCCGCGGGATCTCAAGGCCTTCTCGAAGATGGTCCAACAGGAGCAACTCGCAGTTCAGCTGCGCCACGACGGGCTCGAGGACCTGACCGACGAGATCGAGAACGCGAGCAAGAACATCTCGTTCTCCCTGCACATCGCGGCCCTGCTGGTCTGCGGCGCAATCCTGTTCCTCGCCGACGCGGCGGGCCAGAAAGGGTTCGGCGTGCTCTCCGTGCTCGGAGCCGTCTCCGTCGCATTGGGCGGCATTGTCGCCACCTACCGCGCGATCCAGACGACCTTCCGTTGAGCCGCCTCAGCGACCGAGCCGGACATCGAGCGTCTTCTCGTCGATCGAGCCATCGTCTGCGATGGACCGGACCCGCACCTCGACGGACTTCGCGGCCAGCAACCCCTTCGCGGTCAGCAGCGTGAACACATCCGCGTCGGTCCGCACCGATTCGCCGCCGACCGTGAGAATCTCCTGGTCGACCTCGAACCCGATCCGATCCGCGGGCGACGAATCAAAGACATTCGTGACGATCGGCCCGCCCGGCCCCGTCCCGATGCGGAAGCCGAGCTGGAACATGATCGGGATGCGTGCACGGGCACCGAGGACATGATCGGGCAACTCGCCCAGCACGACCTGCACGGTGCGCGGCTCGCCATCCCGATACAACTCGATCTCGACGGGCTCCGTAGCGGGGATCGTCCCGACGATCGACTGGAATATCTTGAACTCCGGGACCGACTGGCCCGCGACCGCGGTGATCACATCGCCGTCCTCGATCCCTCCCCGATCGCTCGGCCCGTCCGGCTCGACCCGCACGCGCATGCCGCGCAGGTAGTCGCCGCGAGGACTCTCAAACCCAACCGCGCCGATCAACGAGACACCGAGGAAGCCTCGGGAGACCTGCCCCGAATCGATGAGTTGGTCGACAACCGTCTCGATGGTGGGCAGCGGGATCGCGAAGGAGATGCCCGCGGAATCCCCGCCCGCCTCGTCGAGACCGGACCCGCCGTCGCGCGCCGTCGCGATAGCAACATTCATGCCGATGACCCGCCCGCGCGCGCTCACGAGAGGCCCTCCAGAGTTCCCCGGATTCACCGCCGCGTCCGTCTGGATGAAATTCGTGAACCCGCCGAACTCGGCGGTGGACATCGGATCGCGCCCCAGCCCCGAGATGATGCCCTCGCTCATGGAGAACTTGAACCCGAACGGGGAGCCGAACGCGAAGACGCGCTCCCCCCGTCGCGGGATATGCCCGCTGTCGCGGGGCGCCGGGAAGACGGTGATCGGATCGGTGAGGCGGATCACCGCGATGTCGGTGAACGGGTCGATCCCGACGAGTTCCGCGTCGGCGAAGCGCCCGTCTTCGAACTGGACCGTGATCCGCTCGGCGCCGCGGACGACATGCGCGTTGGTCACGATGTTGCCCGCGCGGTCGTACACCCACCCCGATCCGGTGGAGCGGCTCCCTCCGCGACGCCCGCCCTCGTCGTCGATCCACTCGCTCTGCACATCGATGTGCACGATCGAGGGCTCGATCGTCTCCGCGATCGCGGTCACCGCGCGATCGATCCGGAGAAGGATGTCATCCTCGTCGAGGACCATGCGCGCCAGCGTGATCCGCGCCGCGGTATCGGCGTCACGCATACGCCCGATCATCGCCGGCGCCACGATCAGCGCGAGGCAGGTGAACAGCAGCACGACGATCGACGGGCCGTAAGCGGTAAAGCGTCGCACGGAAAGCACCTCCCAAACACTTGCAACGGACGCCCGATGCGTCCGGGGCCGACCGCCCGGATTCTGAACCCCGAGGGCGGACTCCGAATCCCGACGACGGGCTCCAAGTCTTGAACACCCGCATCGGCGGTTTGATTCGAGCGATCGCGATTTATTCGGGATCGCCGGACCGAACGGATTCCGTTTCGAGACGCTTTTCGTTCTCGGCGCGTGTCACCCCGTCCTCCGGGGTACCCGCGACATCCGCATCCAGCGGGGTGTAGACCCCCCCACCGATCCGGCGTTCCCGGACCCGTTCGACCCAGGCCTCCCCCGCTCGCTGCAGCGCCGCGCCGAGCGACGCGACGGGTTCCACGAAGCGCGGTGTGAAATCGGAGAGCCCGACCAGATCGTTGACCACCAGGATCTGACCGTGCGGCGCCGTCCCGGCGCCGATCCCGATCACCGGGATCGAAACCGCGCGCACAACCCGCTCCGCAACTTCCGGAGGCACCGCCTCGATCAGCAGCATCACGGCGCCCGCGGCTTCGAGGGCGACCGCATCATCGATGATCTCGTCCGCCTCGTCTCTGATCCGACCCGCGACCTTGGGACCGCCCGCGAGCGCCCACTGCTGGGGCTTGCTCCCGATGTGTGCGCACACCGGGATACCGGCGCGGGTCATCTTGCCGACCAGCGGCGCGAACGACGCGTCCACCTCGACTTTTACCGAATCCGCCCGCCCCTGGCTCAGCAGCCTTCCCGCATTGCGGAGCGCCTCCGCGTCGTCGGCCTGGTAGCTCATGAAGGGCATGTCCGCCATGACATGGGCGCGGGCCGCGCCCCGACGCACCGCCGCGGTGAGCAGCACCGCGAGGTCCATGGGCATGCCGTGCGTGGAATCGTGCCCCAGCACGACATTCGCCGCCGAGTCGCCAACGAGCAGGAGATCCACCCCGGCGCGGTCGAGCCATCTCGCGGTCGTGAAGTCGTAGCACGCGAGGCAGGCGAAGGGCTCGCCCCGCTCCGCCATCCGGCGGAGCGTGCGGAGCGTGACGCGCTTCGGGGGTGAATCCCCACCCCCGCTGGTCGCGTGCGTGACGCGTGTAGAGTGTTCGCTGTGACCGGTGCTCATGACATCGAGTATAGAGCGTGCGGGCCGATGCACCGCATCATCGCCTTCGTGGTCACGCTGGCTGTGTTGTTGCAGCCCGCCCGCGCGGCGGATATCGAGCCGGTCCTCACACGGACCGATGCTGTCGCGGGGCTCCCGCTGGTCATGCCGGTCCGCGTCGTCGGTGCCGGGCAGCCGCGCGCGCGCGTGACGCTCCGATTCCCCGACGGGCGCGAGGTCCCGGGCTCCGTCGCAGCGGTTCGGCTCCGCGCGCGCGAGTCGTATGGATGGATCGACGCCGGACCGGACTGGGAAGTGCTCGCGCCGGCGCAAGCCGTGCGCGCGGACGATGCTTCGAACCTGGTCTGGTTCGTGCTCGCCGATCCCCCGGCGGGCGTGGTCGGGCAGGAGATCTGGCTCGACGGCAAGCCCATCGCCCTGCGCTGGCTCCCCCGCCCCGAGCTGCTCGGGATGCGGCTCGGCTTCGACCCCGGGCAGCGCGACGCGGGCTCGCTGGCGCACCCCTGGTCGAGCCCGCTGCCCGAGCCCTGGCGTTCGCGTCCGGATCTCGCGCGTGAGCTTGAGCCCGCGCGAACGGATCCGCTTCGTGCCTGGCGCGCGACACTCGCGACCGGGGGGCTCTTCCCCCCGGCGGAGGACCGAGCGGTCGGGCTCCCCCCCGAACTGCTCGATCCGAACATTGTCGCGCGGCTCGGTGCAGATGCCCCCATCGAGACTCGATTGCTCGACGCGGTGCGTGCGCAGACGGCCGCGCGCTGGCGGGTCGCGCTCGCTCGGCTCTGGTCCGCGGACGCGGCGCTCTCGCTCCGCGTTCGGCACGCGCTCGCCGGGGGCGGAGCGTTCTCGCTCGGCGCCGCGGGTGAGGTCGTTGCGCCAGTCTGGACCGCGAATGACCGGGAATCGAGCGCTTTGCTTGAGCTGATGCTCGACGATGAAACTCCGTCCGCGGAGCGCGCGGGCCTGGCCTCTCGCTGGCTCGCCGAACGACCGTCCGCGACGCTCTGGATCGTCGACGACGGAGCCGAGGAAGGAGAGGGGATTCCTCCGACCATCGGAGCGGTCGCCTTCGCCGCGGGCGATGCGGGCGCGATCCTCATGACGCCCGGGGACCTGATCGTGCGCCCGGTGGTGCTGCCCTCCCGGTTCGCACGCACGCTGCGTCCCCCGCGGGAAGCGATCGCGGATAGACGAATCGTCTACCGCGTACTCGGAGAGAACCGGCCGCTCAGCGTGCGCGGCGCCGCCGAGGAACTCCGCCCGCCCGGCCTGTCCACCGGCCCGTTTGCCCCGGACTGGACGATGTCGCGATTCGTCGGAGGGCCCGGATCCCGACAGCTCGTGGACGCGTCGCGTGTTCCCGACACGCTCATCACCGCGGAGGGCGTTCGGGCGGGGGGCAAGCCTCGCGCGCGCCTCGTTGTGCGCCTGCCGACGCCCTTCGCGGCCGCGGAGGACGATTGGGAGGTTCGCATCTGGATCGGGCCGTTCCAGCGGTCGCGTGCGGTGATCGTGATTCGGGGCGACGGGACCGACCGGGTGCAAGTTCTTCCGGACGCGGATCGCGAGATCCCGCTTCCCGAGATCGCCCGCGGGTCGGATCGCGACGGGATCGTGCTGGACCTCGTCCTGCCTCCAGAAGCCCACGAGGCACGCGGCCTCGCGTGGATCGGCCTGGAAGCGGTCGGGACGCAGGGCGAACGGTTTGCGTGGCCGCACGCGATGCTGCCCTGGCAGATCGAGCCCGCGCGGAGGGCGATCGATCCGGGGTCCTGGCTCGGGGAATTCTCCGACTGACCGCGCACCGTGTCGATTGTGCGAATCCGCTTGGTCACCCGACCGGAATACGGTTCCACGACGGCGTACCCCGGCTCCGACCATGAGGGAGGTCGGCTCCCCGTACCGTCACGCGTTACCCATCACGGAGATTCCTATGCCCCTGATCGATCCGGGCAAGAAAGCCCCCGCGTTCACGCTGAAAGACCAGAACGAGCAGGCTCACAGCCTTCGGGACTACGCCGGCAAACCTCTGGTGATGTTCTTCTATCCCAAGGACATGACCAGCGGGTGCACCGCAGAAGCGTGCGCGTTCGAGGACCTCGGCAAGAAATTCGCGAAGGCCGGGGCGGCGGTCGTGGGCGTGTCGATCCTGCCGCCGAAGAGCAAGAAGAAGTTCGCGGACAAGGAGGGTCTGAGCTATCCCCTGCTTGCCGATGATCGACTGAACGACGAGGGGAAGCCTGACCCCGCGGTCTGCGAGAAGTACGGCGTGTGGGTCGAGAAGAGCATGTACGGGCGGACCTACATGGGCATCAATCGCACGACCTATCTGATTGGACCCGATGGAAAGGTTGCCCGGCGCTGGGACAAAGTGAAGGTGCCGGGGCACGCGGATGAGGTTCTGGAGGCTGTGAAGGCACTCTGAGCCGCGTGTGCCGGGCGCGGGGTTCAAGCCAGCGGCAACGACACCTTCCGCTCGAGCTCCTCGCTGGGTCGGGCGATCAGGTCGTACCCGTCGGCACCGACGATCGTGGAGCGGACGAGTTCGCCCGGGCTGAGCTCGCGATTCGATTCGACATAGGTCGTCGCGTCGATCTGCGGTGCCTGGAAGTAGGTCCGTCCGCGGTACAGACGCCCGCCGGTCTCGGTCTCGCCCGCGGGCTCATCGATCAGGACATCGAATCGGCTGCCGGTCCCCTCCGGATCCGCGGGGTCGAACTGCTCGGCGACGAACTCGGCCTGCTCGAAGGCGATCTCCTGCTGGAGCGCCATGATCTCCGCGTAGCGCCGCGCCTTGACCTCGTCGGGCACATGCAGCGACGGGTCCTCGTCCATCGTGCCGGCCCGCGTGCCCGGCTCGCGGCTGTACCGGAAACACCCCACCGCGTCGAAGCCCACCGCCTCGATGAAGTCGAGCATCTCGGCATGGTCCTCTTCGGTCTCGCCCGGGAAGCCCGTGATGAAGGTCGTGCGGATCGCCATGCCCGGGATGCGCTCGCGCATCTTTTCGCACAGTGCCTGCTGCTGCTCGCGCGTCACATTGCGACGCATCAGCTCCAGCACCCGGCTCGACCCGTGCTGCAGCGGGATGTCGAGGTATGGCAGCAGTCGCCCCTTCTGCACCAGCTCCGCGAAGGTGTCGATGATGCGGTCGTCGAAGTTCGTCGGATAGGCGTACATCAGGCGCACCCACCCAGCGCCCGCCTCCTGCGTCACCGCGTCGCACACACGCCGCAACAGCTCCGGGAGGCCCTGCCCCGACGCGAGGCCCGTGCCGATGTCGTCCCCGTACGAGGTCGTGTCCTGCCCGATGAGCAGCAGCTCGAAGGCCCCGTCCCGCACGAGCTCGCGGGCCTCGTCCTCGATCCGTTCGAGCGGCTTGGACCGCATCTTGCCCCGGATGCTCGGGATGGTGCAGAACGCGCAGTTCTGGTTGCACCCCTCACCGATCCGCAGGTACGCGTAGTGCCGGGGCGTCAGCCGCAGGCGGGCGCTGTCGCTCTCGAAGTAGCCGATGCCCTTGCCGTCCTTGCCGTTGACGGTCAGGCCCGTGGTCTGCTGGCCCAGCGATTTGGCCTTCGCGAGCCCGTTGGCGCTGATCCAGTAGTTCGGGCCCGCCTCGACCGCCTCGGCGAGCGATTCGCGTTTCGCCCTGGGCCCCCGCACCGCCTCGATGACCTTCTCGCGGTCGAAGACGCCGAGCATCGCGTCCACGCCCGGCACCCAGTCCAGGATCTTCGCCCGGTGCCGCTGCACGAGGCAGCCCGCGACGACGACCCGCTTGATCTCCCCCCGGTTCTTCCGCTCCACCGCCTCGCGGACCACCGCCAGCGATTCCTCCTTGCTGGCCTCAAGGAACCCGCAGGTGTTGACCACGACCGCGTCCGCGGGCGTCACCCGTCCCGAGGACGCGGATGTGTCCTGCTCCGAGCCCGCGACCGACAGGTCGTCGTGCTCGTTATCGCCGTCCGCGGTCGCGGAGACCGGCGCGATCCCGTCCTGGGCGAGCAGCCCCAGCATCTTCTCGCTGTCCACGGTGTTCTTTGGGCAGCCGAGACTGACGAACGAGACCGTCCGGATCTCCTCGTCGGGGCGGGTCTCGGGATCACGCTCGATGTTCACAACTTCTGGCATCCGCGGATCGTATGCGCCGAGCCCCCCGGGACGGGTCCCCCCTCGGCGAACCACCTCCCGGACCGGGTACCATGCGGGCCGAATCGCTGATTTTTCGCTGGGAACCGCGCGACAGGGGAGCACACGATCGATACGAGCCCGCACATCTCACCCGCGGCGTATGTCACCGCCGACCTCCCGGGTATCGGGGGCCGCATCAAGGAGACGCCCGAGGACTTTCTCGTCGAGGAACTCCCGCTGTACGCGCCGAGCGGCACGGGGGAACACATCTACCTGCTCGTCGAGAAACGCGGGATGAACGCGATGGAGATGTTCGGGCTGCTCGCCCGGCATTTCGGCGTGCCACGCGCCGCGATCGGGTACGCGGGGCTGAAGGACAAGCAGGCCATCACCCGGCAGGTCGTCAGCGTCCACACCCCGGGGAAGACCGTCGACGACTTCCCCCACTTCGAGCACAAGCAGGTCAAGATCCTATGGGCGGACCAGCACGACAACAAACTGCGTCGGGGACACCTGAAGGGGAACCGGTTCTCGATCAAGATCCGGGGCGTTGAGCCCATCGCGGTGCGCACGGCGCTCGCGGCGATGCGGGTGCTCGAGCGGGACGGCGTTCCCGAGCGGTTCGGGCCCCAGCGCTTCGGCTATCTCGCCAACAACCACCTGATCGGACGGTCGATCCTGGCGCACGACCCTCGGGCGGCGCTCGACTTGCTGCTCGGGCCCAGCGAGCGGTCGCCCGAACCCCAGGTCCGGGCCCGGGCGCTCTATGCCGAGGGTGACTACCGAGCGGCGCGGGACGCGTTCCCGCGATCGTTCACAACCGAGCGGGTCGCGCTCGCGGCGCTCGCGAACGGGGAGAGCGCCGAGCAGGCGATCGACGCGATCGATCCCGATGTGCTGGGGTTCTATATCTCCTCGTTCCAGTCCGCGGTGTTCAACGCGGTGCTCGATCGGCGGATCGTCGAGGGCACCTTCGGGAAACTGCTCGAAGGGGACATCACGGTCACCCACGCCGGACGGCACCCCACCCCTGTGGACGATGTCCGCCTCGCGGATGCGTCGTTCCTGGCGCGCTACGCGGAGATGGAGTTCTGCGCCTCGGGTCCGATGTGGGGCCGCAAGATGCTGCGCGCTGGCGGCGCCGTCGATGCGATGGAGGTCGAGACGCTCGAGGCGTTCGGGTTCACGCCTGACACGCTCCCCGACCCGGCGGAGTTCGACGCGACGATGATCGGGGGCACCCGGCGCCCGCTCCGCTGCCCGATCACGAACACCGAGGTCGAGGGCGGGTCCGGCGAGTTGGGACCCTACATCCGCGTCGCGTTCGACCTCCCGCGCGGGGCGTTCGCGACGACGGTGCTGGAGGAGATCATGAAGATCGGCACGATGGACACCCCGTGATCGTGACCCCGCTTCACAAACGCGGATCGCCCGGACTCTGATCCTCGAAACGGCCGCGGGCCCACGCTCTCGCGAGGGCCCGCGTCTGTGGTCGCGCGGCTGGTAAGCCGAGTTCTGTCCCCGGTCGCTCATGTTCGGACACCCCTTGCGTTGACGGGGGCTCGGGGTGTCCTTCGGTGAACAGTCGCGAACGGTGGGCGGCCATTTCTCTGCGTCCGCCGTTGCCGACGGACTGGAGGGTTTCCCCTCAGCACTCTACCCGAGACCATTGACCGGGCCGGCCTGATCTCTGCTTGAGCTTGCACGCGGTGTGGAGTCCTGGTCGCCCGCTGTCGCCAGCGGACCGGTGCGCTCTTACCGCACCGTCTCACCCTTGCCTGTGCGCACGCGAGCGTGCGCCATCGGCGGTCTGGTTTCTTCACGCCCTCGGCGGGACGAACCTTGCCGAGATCTACCCCTCGCCGGGGACCACGCCCGACGGGTGGGTGTTACCCACCACCGTGCCCTGCCGTGCTCGGACTTTCCTCATGCACGATGGCCCCTGTCCGAAGAAGCAGCCACCGGCACGCGACCGCCTTGCCGCGCTTCGGACATCGTATCTTGTTCAGGGCATCGGGCGAAGCCTGTTGAGCCGTGTTCGTTCGGATATCCTCGTGCGCATGGAAGGGTCGACCGGGGTCATCTGGAGTGATGCGCGATCCGCGGGACGCATCGCGTCGATTGTGCGCGACGCGGGCCTGCGTGTCCTCGCGTGCGGCGCCGCGCGACCCGGCGAGATCGATCCGTCCGTCTCGGAATCCGACATCAAGGTCTTCGACGATCTGCGCGCGACACTTCTGAGCGAGAAACCGACGGTCTTTCTGTTGGCCGCGCCGAGCCCCGACCGGTCGCTCGATGCGCGCACGCTGGGTGACCTCCGGAGCGCTGGAACGCGGGTGCTCACTTGCGTCGCGCCTTCGGGCGGGATGATGGGCGCGAGCGAGGCGGGTCTGCTCGCCGAGTCGGGGGGGGCGCTCCCCGTGTCGGCGTTCCGTCTCGTGCCCCGGATCAGGCGTCATCCGGCCTTCGTGCGCGCCGAAGATGTGCTCGAAGCATTCGGACGCGCCGATGTGGTCACCGTGGAGGCGTTCTGCCCCCCGGCCTGGGGCGGCCTCTCCGCGGCGCTGCCGCTCGCGATCGACGCGGTGCTGACGGTGTTCGGAACGCCCGAACTCGCGGACGCGGCCGCGACGACCCCCGCGAAGAAACTCGACGAACTCTCGGGCACGCTCGCGGCGTTGCTCCGCTTCCCCGACGGGCGCGCGGGGCAGATCTCCGTGTCGGACCGGGGCGCGTGGGGATGGCGGATCACACTCGCGGGCAATGAGGGCCGGCTGACGATCCGCCCCAGCGGGTTCGACTGGCTCGGTCCGGACGGCGCGAAACGCGATGACTCGCGGGTCGATCCCGGGATCGGGTCGCACGAGGGGGTTCTCGGCGCCGCGTTGCAAGCCGCGGCGTCCGGTGCGATGTCGGGCGAGCCCGGCGTGGATTGGATCGGCGTGCTCTCGACCGCGGAGGCGGTCCTGCTGAGCTCGCGCACGGGTCAATCCGAATCACCCGCGACGCTGGCGCGCGCCAGCGTGGGCGCGGGCATCTGAGAGGCTCCTCGTTCGCGCCCCATGAAAAAACCCCGCTCTCGCGGGGCGCCTGCGGCCGGAGGTTCGCCGACGGGTTCAGGCGGTCCGGATGTACATCTCGAGTTGCTCGACCTGCTGGGTGAGCGATTGGGACTCCGCGAAATTGAGATCGCCGATCGAGATCATGCCGACGAGCCGCCCAGCGTCGATGACCGGCATGTGGCGCACGCGGCGGTCCCGCATGGTGGCGCGGACTTCCTCGAGCCTGGTGTCGGGCGTACAGGTCAGGATGGACCGAGTCATGATCTCGCTCACGCTGGTTTCGGATGGGTCGCGCTGGTCGGCGATCACGCGGCGGAGGAAATCACGCTCGGTCACGATGCCGACGAGCCCGCCCTCGTGCCCCACGACGAGCAGGGAGCCGATGTGCTGGTCGTTCATGATTTGCGAGGCTTCCAGAACCGTGGTCTCGGGTGAGACCGTTTCGACCGTTCGCGTGCCGGCTTCGTGCTTTCGGGCGATCAACTGGGAAACCAGAAACATGCGTGCCCCCTTTCCGTGGATGGCGTCGTCGTTTCGGCGGGTCCCGCGGGTCGGACGGACGGGCCGCGGCGCTCGGCCGCGTCGGTCTGAACGCTCCCCACGAGCGTTGCGGGAGAACTCCCATAACGCATCATCCAGAAACCCCGGGAAAACGCAAGCAAAATCGCCCCGCGCACGGGGGCGATCGGCGAATCGGGTCGGGTTCGGACCCGGTTTCAGGGGCTGGGGATCAGGCCCATCTCGTCAGGTGCCATTTTTTCTTGCCACGGCGCACCGCGATCAGCGAGCCGTGCAGGAGGTGGGCCGCGGTGATCCGGGTTTCGGCGTCGATCTTCGTGCCGTTGATCGAGACCGACCCGTTGCCCAGGAACTCGCGCGCCTCGCGGTTGGACGACGCGAGCCCCGTGCGCTTGAGCAGTTCGATCGGGTCGAGCCCGGGCTGGTCGTCCGATCCCGCGAGGTCCGCCTTGTCGTGATCGCTCGACGGGACATCCGCGAGCACCTCGAGCAGCGTCGCCTCGTCGAGGTCGGCGATCTCGCCGCTGAACAATGCCTTGCCCGCGGCCTCGGCGCGGAGCATGGCGTCCTCGCCGTGCAGGATCGTCGTCGCCTGCTGCGCGAGCGTGCGCTGGAGTTCGCGGGCGCCGGGGTTCTCGGCGTGGCGGGCGATCAGCGATTCGATCTCGTCGCGGCCGAGGAAGGTGAAGATCTTGATCCAGTTGGTCGCGTCGTCGTCGGTGGCGTTGAGCCAGAACTGGTAGTAGGCGTAGGGGCTGGTTCGCTGCTTCAACTCCTCCGGAGTGTCGCTATCGCGGGGGGCGGTGAGCCAGACGGCGCCGGATTCGGTCTTGCCGAACTTGGTGCCGTCGGCCTTGGTGACGAGGGGGGCGGTGATGCCGTAAGCGTGGTTACTGATCTTGATACCTAGCTCTGCTTCGAGTGCAGCGACCTTTTCGTTTACTAACGACTCCTCAGCACGCAGACGTTCGGCCGCTCGATCGATCCGATCTTGGTCTCCTGATTTCAACGCCTCTAGGTGCTCATCACTAGCCTGATGCCATGATCTTCGGAACTCGCCCGTATGCTCTTGGTACTTGGTGAGTATCAGAGAGATTCCTGCGACGATATTGCCATACTGATCGCTGCCGCCGATCTGGACAGTCACTCCATCATGAGAACTGAGATACGCAAAGTCGTATGCCTGCAAAATCATGTACGAAAACTCGGTGTACGAGATCCCCTGCTCGCGATTCTCGAGGCGGGCCTTCACCGATTCCTTCTGCATCATCATGTTGACGCTGAAGTGCTTGCCGATGTCGCGGAGGGCCTCGATGTAGCCGAGCCCGCCGAGCCAGTCGAGGTTGTTGGCGATCTCGTGAGCGGGGCCTTCGACCTTTCCGAGCACCGCGTCGAAGATGGGGCGTTGGGCCTCGACATTCGCGGCGACGGTCTCGGCGGTGTTCAACTGCCGCTCGGCCGACTTGCCGGAGGGATCACCGATGAGGCCGGTCCCGCCCCCCTGGAGGACAACGGGGATGTGCCCCGCCCGCTTGACATGGGCGAGCAGCATGATCGGCACCAAGTTGCCGATCGTGAGGCTGGGGGCGGTGGGGTCGAAGCCCGAGTAGATTTTGCGGGGGGCGTTCGCGGGGTCGGCGAGGTGCGCGCGCAGGCCCTCGGTGTCGGTGCACTGGTGGAGCAGGCCCCGCCATTCGAGTTCGTCGATGAGGTCGGCGACGGCGGGCTGGCTGCCGGGCTGGGAAGCGGTCTTCGGGGAAGTCTCGGTCATGGCGGGCAAGGTTAGGAGGTCGCAAGGACGGAAGGCGTGCGATGGGCCCGACGCTGTGCCTGCTATGTGTCCGAGTATGTGGGTCGCGATACCGAAAGAGCCCGGAGCGTGAGCGACGGGGCGGGATTGGACAGGGCTCGGTCACGACGCAGGCAGACGGAGGCCCGTCGCTCACGCTCGGGGCTCTTTCATGCGAGAAATCGGGGATGTCGCAAGATCCGGCGGGGCTCGCGGGTTACCGCGGAAGACCGCTGAACCTCAGAACCGCCGATCGATCACCGCGTCGGCGCTGAACTCGATGAAGTCCCGCACCGGGCTCTCGGGCAGCACGCTCAGCGACGCCTTCGCGCGGTCGACGATCTTCTCGGCGCAGGCGCGGGCGTAGTCGATCGAGCCCAGGTCACGCATCGTGGCGACCAGTTGGTCGACCGCGGCCCCCGCGGCGGGGGTCTCGTGATGCTCGGCGAGCGTCTTGACCTCGCGGAGCAGGCGCCCGCGGATCTCCGGGCTCGCCTCGCCCAGCGCGTGGATGAGCGGCAGGGTGAGCTTGCCCTTCGCGAGATCGCGGCGGACGGACTTGCCGATGACGGTCTCCTCGCCCATCAGGTCGAGCAGGTCGTCCTTGATCTGGAAGGCGATGCCCATGTCGCGCCCGAAGCGTTTCAGCGCGTCGACCGTCGCGTCGTCCGCGCCGCTCGCAGCGGCGCCGAGCGAGCAGGAGAGCCCGATCAGGGCCCCGGTCTTGCGGTCGACGATCTCGTAATAGGTGGGCTCGTCGAGGGAGAGGTCCTCGCGGTGATGGAGCTGGAGGAGTTCGCCCGACGCCATGGTCATGGCGGTGTCGCCCACGGCGAGGGCGGCCTCGCGGCTCTCGACCGCGGAACAAAGGTGGTACGCGGCAGCAAGGAGGTAATCACCCAGGATCACCGCGGCCTCGTTGCCCCGGAGGGCGTTGACGGTCTGCCCCCGGCGGCGGATCTCCGCATCGTCGAGCACATCGTCGTGGACGAGGGTGGCCATGTGGACCATCTCGACCACGGCGCCGAGGCCGATGTGCTCGTCGGTCCAGAGTGTGCCCAGATCCGCGCCGGAGGCCAGCCGCTCGCTCGCCTCCGGGTGGGCCGCGAGACCGGTCAGCAGGACAAGGGTCGGGCGGAGCATTTTGCCCCGGTAGCGCTCGATGTGGCGGCAGAGGTCCGCGACGGGTGGGATGTCGGTTTCGAGTTGGCGATCGAAACACGCCTCGACGCGTTCGAGGCCCGCGAGGATCGCCTCGTTGATCGGGAGCAACGACTCAGGGACTTCGAGGACGCCTCGCATGCGGAGATGATAGGAACGGACCGGGCACGCCGGGAGGGCTCACTTTTCGCTGACGATGTAGCAGATGAACGCGGGGTCGGCCTCGCCGTGCGGTTCGGGCTTGAACTCGCCGTTCCCCTCCCCGGTTGGTTCCCCGTCGTCGTCGAGTTCGTCGCCTTCCCAGTAGACGGTGGTCTTGCTGAAGCCCGCCTCCGCGAGGAGTTCCTGGATCTCCGGGAGCGTCCAGAGCCTCCAGTGGTAGACGAAGGCGTTCTTCATTTTGGAGCCGTCTTTGAACTTGAAATGGATCCGGCACTCGACCTCGCCCGTGACGGGTCGGAAGCGATGCTGGTCCCAGATATAGGTGAACTTGCCGCCGTTGGGGAGTTCGCAGACGCGCTCGTCCTCGCGTTCTTCCATCGACTCGGAGCCGCCGTAGAAATCCTGGAAGAAGATCCCGTCGTCGGCGAGGCTCTCGCGGACCGATCGGAAGTATCCGAGCAGCTCGCGACGCGTCATGAAGAGCCAGTAGGAGAAGTTCATCGCGAGGATCGCGTCCATCCCGACGGCATCGCCCGGCTCGAGCACATTGCGGTCAAGCAGAAGCACCCGCTCGCGCTGCTCGGGCTCGAGAGCACCCACCATGTGATCACGCCCCCAATTGAGCGTTTCGGCGTCGATGTCGAGACCGAACGCGAGATTGGACCCTCGGCGTCGGACCCATTCGCACGAGGTGTTGCCGGTCCCGCAGAAATCCTCGCGAAGCCGGACCGCGTGCCGGCCCCTGAGCTCGTGGAAAGTCTGATCGACGAAATCGATCTCCGCCTCGACATTCTGCACGGAGGCCTGGTAGAGCTCGTGCTTGCTCGTCGTCGCGGCGTTCACGATCGGACGCGACTTCTTGCCCGCGTTCTTGTTCTTGCGCTTCTTCGCGGTGGTTGCCATGCCTGTCGCCTCCGTGCGGTGCCGGTTTGACCGGCTCGCTGTTCGTCGTTCGTGAAGTGTAAACGCTCGAGTCGGCCCGAGAGCGGCGTGCGGACGCGGCGATCGCGATCGGGGCCGTATCATCGGGGCTCCGGGGGGGTGCCCGCCGGCTTGACTGATGGGACGAACGGACGATCCGGGAGCGGCGTCGATGCGACTGACGATGGTGGGAACGGGCTATGTCGGGCTGGTCACGGGCGTCTGCCTCGCAAACACGGGCAACCAGGTGGTCTGCCTCGATGTCGTCGAGGAGAAGATCGCCAAGCTCAAGCAGGGCGTCTGCCCGATCTACGAGCCCGGGCTGACCGAACTCATGCTCAAAAACGCCGAGGCGGGCCGGCTGACCTATACCACTGACAAGGCTGAGGCGTACCGCGACGCGGAGATGATCTTCATCTGCGTCGGGACGCCCAGCGACGACCGCGGGCACACCGATATGTCGTATGTCCACGCCGCCGCGGATGATATCGCAGACATGATCAAGAGCCTCGGGCCCGAGCAGTCGCCCAAGACGGTGGTGATGAAGTCCACCGTCCCCGTGGGCACGACGCTGGCGATCAAACAGCGGATCCGCGACCGCGTGGGTCCGGACATCCCGTTCGATGTCGCCGACAACCCCGAGTTTCTCAAGGAGGGCGACGCGATCACGGACTTCAACAAGCCCGACCGCGTCGTCGTGGGCGTCGAGAACAACCGCGTGGGCGAGCAGTTCCGCGACCTGTACGACCCCTTTGTCCGCAACGGGCACCCCATCTTCGTCATGGACATCCCCAGCGCCGAGATGGTCAAGTACGCGTCCAACAATTTCCTGGCGACCAAGATCTCGTTCATCAACGAGATGGCGAACCTCTGCGAGGCCTACGGCGCCAACATCAACCGGGTCCGCGAGGGCATGTGCGCCGACAAACGCATCGGGCACGCCTTCCTCTATCCCGGCATCGGGTACGGCGGCTCCTGCTTCCCCAAGGACACCCTCGCCTGCATCATGATGGGCGAGACCAGCGGCACCCCCACCCTCGTCTCCAAGGCCGTCCACGACACCAACCAGGCCCAGCGCGACCGCTTCTTCAAGAAGCTCGTCGCCCATTTCGGCGGCGAGCAGGGCCTCACCGGCAAGACCCTCGCCTTCTGGGGCCTCGCCTTCAAGCCCCGCACCGACGACATCCGCGAGGCCCCCGCGCTCACGCTCGCCCGCAAGGCCCTCGGGTACGGCTGCAAAGTCCGCGGGTTCGACCCCGTCGCGATGGAGAATGTCAGCAAGGAGGCCCCCACCATCGAGCTCGTCGACGACATGTACGAGTGCGCCCAGGGCGCCGACGCCCTCGTGATCTCGACCGATTGGGACGAGTTCAAGAGCCCCGACTTCGCTCGCCTGGGCGAGGCGATGAACGGCAAGGCGATCTTCGACGGCCGGAACCTCTACCGCCGCCAACACCTCGGCGAGATGGGCTGGCACTACTACTCGGTGGGCCGGGCGGCTGTGAAGCCGGTCTAACGTCTCACAAGCACAGCCGACGAGTACCGCTTGAAATCGCACATGTGAGCGTCGTTGAGGCGAAACCTCTCCTTGAGGTACTCAATAATCTCCCGATCGTTTCGACGATCGACAGTTGTCTCGCAGACCAAATAGCCTTGAGATGCCTCTGTAATAATCGCCGGATCGACCACTGCTCTATAGCTGGCGAATTTTCTTGCAACATCTGTTTTCCGTAAAGCCTGTGCCTTTGGTGAGTAGGGGTTCACGAATAACTGAACCCCCCCCGGAGGATCCGGATAGGCGACTATCGCCCCCGCGATTTCCGGGTGACGCTCGAATCGTGATGGCTTTGCACCAATGCAACGGATATGTACCGCGCTTTCCTGATCTGGCCACGAACAGACTACACCTCGAAGTCCAAGCAACTCTCCTAGAGCTTGATCGAGACGAAATTCGGCTTCGTCATCATCAACGCTCATTAGCCACAGCAAGCCAACTGAATCTTCATAGTGCGAAGCGGAGGTTTGCCTGATCTGCTTTGCAGCTTTTTTGACAGCCGTGCCAGCGGATGATCTTTCAAACCACGGATCTTCATAGACAAAGAAACCATCTCGATCCGGCCCTCTCGGCGAACGAGGATGCAGCGTTTTGACCTCAACAATGAATCGTTCACCCGACTTTGAAGATGCCGTCAGGTCTGCAGATTTTTCTGCGCCTTCTCGGACTCGCTCGCAATCCAGGTCGAATAGCGACTCGAGTTGTGCCTGCACGTATTGTTCTGCTGATTGCATCAGTAAATGCCTCCTGTTCACCTAAGCAGTATTCGTACAGCCCCAGGAAAATTGGCTTGTTGATCTCGCGCCATCAGTGTAATTTCTCAGTGTCATGAGCGCCACCCGCCCAAGATTGACTTCCAGCTGGATTTGCTGTGTTCTCTTGTCACCTCTTGCCTCCTCCCAGCAAGCCCAATTCACTGAATGCGCCGCCGACATCGGCTGCGCCCACACCTTCGCCCCCGCCCCCGGCTACCCCGGCACGCACGACCAAATGGCCGGGGGCCTCTGCGTCGGTGATTTCGACGCCGACGGCTGGCCAGACATCTTTGCGCTCGGCGGGGGCAACCAGCCCGACCGGTTCTTCATCAACAACCGGGACGGCTCTTTCACTGATCGCGCGGCCGATTGGGGCGTCGCCGACCTCCACCGCGGCTGCTCTGTCTCCGCTGGCGACGTGAACCGAGACGGGCGCACCGACCTCTACATCGTCTCGTTCGGCCCGATCGACACCCCGGCGACCAACGCCGGCAACAGGCTGCTGCTCAACAGGCTCGGCCCGGACGGCCCGTTCTTCGAGGACGCCGCCCTCGCCGCGGGCGTGCGCACATTCGCGACCGGCGCCGACGGCATGAGCACCGCCCTCGGCGACATCGACAACGACGGCGACCTCGACCTCATGACCAGCGCCTGGTTCGTTAACACCGCCGGCAACCGCCTGTTCATCAACACCGGCAACGATCCCGACGGCGTGCCACAGTTCATCGACGCGACCGACGCGATGGGCGTCGACCTCACCGGCACGCGGGGCTACACCCCGCGGATGATCGACCTCACGGGCGACCGCCTGCCCGACCTGCTGCTCACCGCGGACTTCGGCACCAGCCGCCTGCTGATCAACGAGGGCCCGGGCCCGGACGGCCTCCCGCGCTTCCGCGACGAGACCGCGTCGGCCGGGATCACCGAAGACCAGAACGGTATGGGGGCCGCGACCGGCGACCCCGACAACGACGGCGACCTCGACTGGTTCATGACCAATATCCACTCCCAGTTCACCAGCGCGACCAACACCCTCTATCTCAACCAGGGCCTGGACAGCACAACGGGGGCACCGGTCTTTCTTGAGGAGGCGACCGCGGCGGGTGTGTTCAACAACGGCTGGGGCTGGGGAGCCGTCTTCGGCGATTTCGACAACGACGGCGACGAGGATCTCGCCGCGACCGGCGGGTGGTTCCAGTACCCGGGCGTCCCCGCCCGCCTCTGGCAGAACAACGGGACGGTGCTGGGTGTCCCCCGCTTCACCGACATCGCGAGCAGCGCCGGCATCCAATTCCAGGGCCTCGGGCGTACGCTCGTCACGCTCGACTTCGACCGCGACGGCGATCTCGACCTCGCGATGAGTGCAAAGGACAGCCCGATGCGTGTCTGGCGGAACGACACAAAGGGGTCCAGCCACTGGGTCCAGTTCGTGCTTGATTCGCGCGCACACCCGTGCCTGCCGCCCAACGGCCGTCACGCCGTGATCGAACTCGAGGCGGGCGGGATCACCCACATGCGCGCGCTCGACGGGGGCCCGACCTACCTCGGCAACCCTGAATTGCTCGCCCACATCGGGCTGGGAACGAACCCGACCATCGACGCCGCCCGCGTCGTCTGGCCGGATGGATCTATCAACGATCTGGGTTCCCCCGCGGCCGACACCCGCCACGCCGTCGCCGCGTACCACCCCGCCGACATCGTGCAAGACGGCGTTTTCGACCTCGCCGACCTCCAGGCGTTTGTCTCGGCCTTCCTCGCGGGCGACTCCGTCGCCGACCTGAACCCCGACGGCGTGCTCGACCTTGCGGATCTTGTACCCTTCGTCCATGCCCTCACCGGCTCGCCCTGCGACTGATCCATCCCCGCCCGCTGACGAAGCCGTCGCGATGGTCACACGGGCCGACTGGCTCGACTTCGCGGCGACGCTCGCTCCGGGATCGGTCGATCTTCTCTATGCCGACCCCCCGTTCAACACCGGGAAGGTCCAGCGGGGACGGACCCGCGAGGACACCCCTTCTGCGCCCCCCTCCTACCACGATGCATTCGAGACCACGGCGCACTGGGTCCGCTGGCTCCGCGACCGGCTCGTCGCGACCCTCCCCGCCCTCAAGCCCTCCGCGTGCGTCCTGCTGCACATCGACTGGCGCACCAGCCATCACGCGCGCCTGCTGCTCGATGACCTGCTCGGGGCGGACCGGTTCGTCAATCATCTGATCTGGTCGTACGGGCTCGGGGGGTCGTCCCCGCGCCGCTTTGCGCGCAAGCACGACGACATCCTGTTCTATGCGATGGATCCCGACCGCTACTTCTTCGATCCACCCATGGTCCCCGCGACCAGCAACCGGATGAGGGGCGAACTCAAGAAGGCGACCGATGTCCTCGATATCCCCGCGATCAACAACATGGCGGCCGAGCGGACGGGGTACCCGACACAGAAGCCCCTGGCGTTGCTGGACCTGCTTGTGCGAGCCTGCTGTCCGCAGGGTGGGCTCGTGATCGATCCGTGCTTCGGCTCGGGCACGACGCTCGTCGCGGCAGCTCACGCCGGGCGTGCCGCCCACGGCTGCGACGCCAACCCCGACGCCGTCGCGATCGCTCGTGCACGGCTGACGGCGTTGGATCGTGTCGGTTCTGATCCCGATCCGCGGGGATAGAGTCGCTGATGCCGGGCCGCCTCTTCCGCCTTTACCAGCGAAAGCGCGTGATCAACATCAACGCGAATGTGATCGCCGCGGGCCTGGGCTCGACCGCGATTGTGGTCGGGTTGATCTGGCTGCTGAAGCACCCGCTGGATCAGCACTGGGCGACCTGGGGATACACGCTCTTTTCGCTCGTCGCGGACATCCTTCTGGATGTCGCGATCTTCGCGGCGTTGCACTGGATCGCGAACCACTGGCGCCCGGTCGAGGGGCGGACGGACAAGGAAAGAATGGAACTGGGCGCCGCGGCACCGCCGCACCTGGAAGACACGGCGCGGGTCCAGCTCGAACGCGCCGTCCTCAGCCCGCTCTATTACCTGATCGCGGTCGCGGGCACCGAGGGGCTCCAGCGGATGGGCCTGCATCCCTCCGCCGCGGTCTCGATCGCGTACCCCATTGGCCTGCTCGTCACGCGCACACTTCACACCTGGTGGGGCCTGAAGACCGGGACCTTCGAGGACCACACGATCCGCGAGAAGCGGGCCCGGATCGAAGCGAAGAAACAGCGCAGGCGCCGGAACAGCTCCGCCTCGGCCGAGTCTTGATCAGTCACCTCGCCTTGCCCGCGTACCGCTCGTTTCTGCTCAGCTCCGCTTGTAGAACGGCAGGGTCACCCGCTTCGCGTCGAGCTGCGCGCGGCCCGTGTCCACCTTGCACGAGCCGCCCTCTTCGAGCACACCCGTGCGCACATACGCCATCGCGATCGACTTGCCGAGCGTGGGGCTCATGCATCCGCTGGTGATATCGCCGATCTTCTCGCCCGACTCGTCGAGGACGGGCATGCCCTGGCGGGCGGTGCGCTTGCCGTCGAGTTCGAGCCCGACGAGGGTGAGCTCGGGCCCTCCCGCGTCGGTGATCTTCTGGAGCGCTTCCTGGCCGATGAAGGTCTCTCCGTGCTCTTCTTCGCTCTTGTTGAGGGCGATGGCGAAGCCGAAGCCGCAGGCGAGGGCGGAGATGTCCTCGCTGAGTTCATGGCCGTACAGCGGCATGCCCGCTTCGAGGCGAAGGGTATCGCGGCAGCCGAGCCCGGCGGGCTTCATCGGCGCATCGTCGGCGTTGGGGTCGATGTCCTTCATGAGAAGCTTCATCGCCATGTTGACGCCGCTGGCGGGGAGGATGACCTCCACCCCGTCTTCGCCTGTGTACCCCGTCCGGCTCACGACGAGCTTGAGCACAAGCAGGTTCTTGGTGAGAAACCGGTACTTCTTGAGCGTCGGGATCTCTTTGCTGACCCCCGAGATCAGTTCCATAATCTTCGGGCCCTGGGCGGCGAGCATCGCGGTCTTGAAAGTCTTGTCGGTGACCTTGACCTTGAACTCGCGGCGCGTGATGACCTCCTCGAGGTGGGCGATGATCTTTTCGCGGTTCGCGGCGTTGACCACGACGAGGAACTCGTCCTCGTCCATGCGCATGACGATGACATCGTCCTTTACGCCCCCGTGCGGGTTGCACATGAACGAATAGCGGCACTGGCCCTCCTGCATCGTGCCGATGACGCGGGTGCAGGTGTGCTCAAGGAGCCGCTTGGCGTGGAGACCCTTGATCTCGAGCCGGCCCATGTGGCTGACATCGAACATGCCCCCCGAGTTGCGGACCTGGTTGTGCTCGGAGACGATGCCCTCGTACTTGATTGGCATCTCCCACCCGGCGAAGTCCACCATCTGGGCCTTCTGCGAGGTGTGGAAGTCGTGGATCGGGCTCTTGTGGAGGGCGGTGGTCGTCATACCCAAGGTTACGCGTTCCCGGACTCGTACGCGACGAGCCCGGTCCGTCGTTCGAACCGCACCCCGGCGCCCCCGAACCGCTCTGCGCCCTCGGCGCGCAGCGCGATCGCGGGTCCCGCGTCGTAGGCCTCGTAGGCCGCGCGATCGGCGAACAGGTACCGGGCCTCGACACGGATGCCGTCATCGGATGAATCGAGACGGATCGCTTGCCCGCTCTCCGCGCCTCCCTTGATCACATCGTCGATGTGTCCCTCCGCGAGCCAGGCGAGGAACCGCGCCGCGGTCGGCTCGTCGGGCAGTGTCGCGGTCACGGAGTAGAAAAATCGCTCCATTCGATGCACTCCTTCCACGGGAACGCGTTCACCCCTGCATCCAGTTCCAGAGGAAAAGCCCCGCGAACAGCGTCCAGAAGGCGATCCCGAGCCGGCTCCAGGCGATCATCGCCTTCCCGGGACGGTGGGCCTCCCCCACCTCCGCGGCGAGGATCGCCCGGTGGTTGAACCACGCGAGGAGGGGGGTGCCCAGGAAACTCAGCGTTGTCGCCAGGTCGATCAGCAAGCGGAACCCCTGCCCCTGAACGCGTCCGATGATCAGCAGGGCACCCGCCGCGATGACGACAAGAGCAGCCCAATAGCCCCGCGTGCGGCAGAGATCCCGCGTAGGAAGGGTGGTGTCGGCGCGGGCTTCATCCCGCCGGAATCGAGCAGCCGTGATGACGACGCTGCGGGGCAACGCGTCAAGAACGGTGAGCGTTGTCGAGAACATGACCGCGACCGCACAGGCCGCGATGAGGGGGCGAACCCAAGGACCGATCGAGGCGGCGTAGAGATCGATCAGTTGGTTCGCGAATCCGTCCGAGGACGCGGCGGGCTCGACGCCCGTCCCGTGGAGCATCCCGGCGCCGAGCACGACGAAGCAGACCGCCAGCAGGACACAGAGCGCGTAGCCGACCCCGAAATCGATCTCGCATTCGCGCCGCGTCGGCGCGTGCCGCGTCTGTCGCTCGCGCGCGAGCGTCCACAGGGAGTGCCAGACCGAGATATCGAGCGGCGCGGGCATCCAGCCCACCAGCGCGACGCAGAACGCGAGCATCGCGGCACGCGACGCCGCGTCACCCGGGATGCGGGGCAGCAAGACCAGTGATTCGGATCGCAACTCGGGAGCCTCGAGCCCGGCTGCGATGAGCGTAGAGACCGCCATCACCGCCATCAGAATCTTGAGGGCTTTGTCGAGCCAGCCGAATCCTCCCACCGCGATGAGCCCGGCGCACAGCGCGAGCAACCCCGCGGAGATGACCCAGAGAGGCGTACCGGGGCCGACAAGGGGCTCAACAAGCACGAACCTCACGATGGACGCAGTCACGATCGTGACGGCCGCCTGGATCGTGAAAGCCGTGCCGACGGTGATCAGCGCGAAGACCCCCAAGGCGTGGACACCCTGATTGCGGTACCCCTGCAGCAGCGAGGTCCGGGTCGCCGCGGCGTATCGGGGCCCGAACAGCATTGCGGGCAGCTTCATCGCGTGCGCGAGCAGAACAAGCAGGAGCAGCGCGAGCCCGAATTCCGCGCCGGCGCGGGTCGCCTGCACCAGATGGCTGACACCGATCGCGGCGCCCGCGAAGAGAATCCCCGGCCCCAAAGCGCGGAGGACACGACGCAACGCAGGCCGAGTCTCGTCAGGGTTCGTCGCGTGCACGCGGGCATGCTACCGAAACGCCTTCCAGGAAGCGCTGCGTGCCCTCCGATTCGTGAGAACCCACCCGGAGAAGTGTGCGTATCGGGAGCCGTTGGGCGTGATCTTCGCCCATCGCTCCCGTTGGCGGGAGCAGGGACGCGCCCGGCGTGTTCCGAGAATCAAGGCCTCCCCTCGCGTCTCAGCGTGATTCGGGGGGACGGTCTTGGCACCGGGTGGGCTTTGTGCGATAGTGTCGCCCAGCGGGCAGGCCGCCCGCAGAGATGGCTGAGAGGGATCCCATGCAGACCAGACCGCTTTCGTTCCTGACCGCTCTCGCGATGTGCGGAGCCGTCTGCTCAGCGGGTGAAGTTGCCCGATCGGGGTCCGAGGCGGCAAGCCCGCGGCTGCAGGAGGTCACGCTGCGACCCAGCCGGACGCCGACCGTCGCAACGAATCTCTGGGGTGAGCCCGTTCCGTCGGGCGAGGGTGCTCCACTCCTGGGCTGCCAGCGGGTGAGCACGCACCTCTCCAACGCGTTCGATGACACCCAGTGGACCGCGCAGGCTGGCTTCGCGGAGCAGGAGATCATGGCGGCGTCGTACACGATCAGCGCCGCCGATTTCCCGATCCGAATCGACACGATCCAGGGCCTTTTCGTCACCGCCCAGACGACGGTGACGACGACCACGCGCTACACCGTCTTCGTCTGGGAGGGCACGCCCCAGAGCGGCACGATCGTTGCACAGTTCTCCAGCGATGATATCATTCTGCCCAACCTGGTCATGCCGCCCGGCAACAACGCGACGCTCCTCGAGGTCAGCGTCGACCCGGGTGATCCGGAACAGATCATCGTCCAGAACAACGGGACCGCGACCTATTCGATCGGCTTCCGCATCGACGAGCACAACAACCAGACGCAGAACCCCTGCTTTGTTGCGCCGCCGTCATCCTCCAACGCGTTCCCCGCAACCGATACCAACGGGCTCAACAACCCGACGAACAACTGGCTGTTCGCGGTCGATTGTGGGCTGTTGGGTTGCCGGGCGGGGTGGAGCCGGTTCAGCCAACTCGGGCTCTGCACCCCCTCGGGCGACTGGGCGCTCTCCGCGACCTACACGAGCCTCGCGTGCACGCCCGGCGTCGGCGCGTGCTGCCTGCCCGATGGCTCGTGCACGATCGACTCGGAGGGCAACTGCACCGCCAACGGCGGGACCTTCCAGGGCGACGGCACGGTCTGCGAGGATGTCGTCTGCGAGATCCCGCCCCAGGCCTGCTGCTTCGAGTCCACGGGGGGGTGCCTGAATCTCGATCCGACGGACTGCCTCAACGCGGGCGGCGTGCCCGGCGGTGTCGGCACGACCTGCTCCACCACCGTCTGCTTCCCGGAGGGCGCGTGCTGCCTCCCCGACGGCTCCTGCGCCGACGGGCTGAGCCCCGAGGAGTGCGCCGCGCTCAACGGCACCTTCGAAGGGGACGGCACAACCTGCGCCTCGGTCGTCTGCCCCGAGCCCACGGGCTCGTGCTGCTTTCAGACCGGGTTCTGCCTCGAGCTCACCGAGGGTGACTGCGTCAACGCGGGCGGGTCATGGGGCGGCCCGGGGACCGATTGCACCGATGTCGATGGCGACGGCGAACCCGACGCGTGCCAGGGCGGGGGCTGCACCGACGCGGACCTCGCCGAGCCGTTCGGCGTGCTCGATCTCGCGGATATCACCGTGTTCATCGGCGCCTTCAACGCTCAGGATCCGATCGCGGACCTCGTCCCCCCGGCGGGCGTCTGGGACCTCGCGGACCTCTCCGCCTTCGTCGCGAGTTTCATCGACGGCTGCCCATGAGTTCCGAGCCCGGGAGGCGCGCGGAATCCCGCTGACCTATGCTGCGCGCATGACCGATCCCAACGGCATGCTCGGGGAACTGCGCGCCGCGCAGCAGGCGCTCGATGACTTCGCGTCCGAGGCGATCGCGGCGAAGCTCGAGCGGATCGCGGATGATCTTGCCTCTTCGCTCCGCGCAGGCGGCAAGATCCTCGCGTGCGGGAACGGGGGCTCATCCGCCGACGCGATGCATTTCTGCGAGGAGCTCACCGGGAGATACCGGGACGACCGCCCGCCCTACGCCGCGATCTCCTGCACCGACCCCGGCCATATCACCTGCACCGCGAACGACTACGGCTTCGAGCATGTCTTTTCGCGTTGGATCCGCGGGCTCGGCCGACAGGGCGACGCGCTGATCGCGCTCTCGACGAGCGGCAACAGCCCCAACATCATCCGCGCAGTCGACTCGGCGAACGACCTGGGTTTGACGACCGTCTGCCTGCTGGGCAAGGGGGGCGGCGTGCTCCGGGGGCTCGGCACGCACGAGATCCTCGCGCCGGGAGAAACCTCGGACCGGATCCAGGAACTGCACATGCTCGCGCTCCACGCGCTGGTGCTCGGCATCGAGCGGCGACTCGCCAAACCCGCCTGACGAGCACGAGCAGCGGTCACCGTGACCCGATTGCGACGGTAATCTCATCGGGGAGCAGGAGCGTCAACGGCGCGTAACCCGGATGATCCGGTAGGCTTGGAGCCGCGGCGCCGCGGGGCGCGGCCCGCTCGCAAGGCCCGCCCAAGAGCGGCGGCTCGGTCCGGCAGCGTGACGGCGTACGCCACACCAGGATCTCGCGCGGGGTCCCAAACGACACCTCGGAAGCTCTTGCCCCGATGAGATTCGGGCACCGCCCGTCCACCCGGGGATGCGTCGCGGCGAGCGCGGCGCGGCACGCGTTGTGCCGGTTCCGGGCGTGCATCACCCAATCATCGATCGGATAGGTCGTCGCGAGATGGTCGAAGAGATCGTCGTTCGGAGAGGGCGTGGGCGCAGCCCAGACAACGCTGACCAGCATCAGCGTCGGCAAACCCGCGATCCTTCCCGCTCGCTGCATGATCGATCACATCCTCGTCAGCAGATCCGACATTCGATGCCCGACGACCAGCTGGCCCGTCGTGCCCTCCACGCAACGGACGATAGCCGGTTCTCTTTCGCAAACCCGCCGAGATCCGCGCGGATCATCCGGCCTCGACCTGTAGCATCTCAGATCGACCGCACCCGTCGGCTCCCCCTATCATCGCATGATCCGAACGCAGCGCGAACCGAGCGCCGCAGCGGGGCCTCCCGGGCCGCGAGTCGGAGCGAGAAGACCTCACGAAAGGAGCACACGCGATGCCCTACTACACGAAACTCGGCACGATCCCGAAGAAACGGCATGTGCAATTCCGCCGCCCCGACGGCGCGCTGTATTCCGAGGAGGTCTTCGGGACCGAGGGCTTTGTCGGCCCGACCAGCACGCTCTACCACATCCATCCCCCGACGCAGGTGTCGGGTTGGCAGACGATGTACTCGACCAAGACCGAGTTCGTCGAGACCGATGTCATGCGGATGCGCCACATCAAGACCCAGCCCGTCACCGCGGAGGGCGACGCGGTCACCGGACGCAAGGTCATCCTCGGCAACGCGGATGTCGAGATGAGCGTGTGCCAGCCCGCCGAGCAGATGGGCTACCACTTCAAGAACGGGCAAGGCGACGAGTGCTGGTTCGTCCACTACGGATCGGGCACGCTCTACACGATGTTCGGCACGCTGAAGTTCGGAAAAAAGGACTACATCGTCATCCCCAAGGGCACGATCTACAAGGTCGAGTTTGACGAGTTGAGCGACGAGGACCGCCCCGAGGGTGTGAGCGCCGAGGACATGCCGCTCGCGAAATTCCTGGTCTTCGAGGTGATGAACACGAGCCACATCGGCCCACCCCCGCGGTATGTCTCCAAGACCACCGCCCAGTTCCTCGAGCACTCGCCCTACTGCGAGCGTGATCTTCGCACACCCGAGCTGCCCATGACCTTCGACGAGGCGGGCGAGTTCGAGGTCCGCATCAAGGCCCGCGACTGCGTCCACAGCTACACCTACCCCTACCACCCGCTCGATGTCGTAGGCTGGGACGGCTGCTACTACCCCTACTGCTTCAATGTTGACGACTTCGCGCCCATCACCGGCAAGCTCCACATGCCGCCCCCGATCCACCAGACCTTCGAGGCGCACAACTTCGTCATCTGCTCGTTCTGCCCCCGCATCCTCGACTTCCACCCCGACGCGATCCCCGTCCCCTACAACCACTCCAACCTCGATTCCGACGAGGTCCTCTATTATGTCGAGGGCAACTACAAAGCCCGACGCGGAATCGAGTCCGGGTCGATCAGCCTGCACCCGCAGGGCATCCCCCACGGCCCTCATCCCGGGACCGTCGAGGCAAGCCTCGGCAAGACCGAGACCAACGAACTCGCGGTGATGTGCGACACCTTCCGCCCGCTCTATCCGACGAAGTTTGCGCTCGAGATCGACGACCCGGAGTACCCGGAGAGCTGGCGGTCCGACCACCACGCGCCGGGAGAGAAGCGGGCGGCGCAGATGCAGGACGCGGGCGCCAACGACGCTGTCACGAACACCTGGGACTGACCCGCGTTCGGCCATGTCGCGGCGCTCGGATTCTTCACGCCCGCGCCGCGAAGGATCGCTCAGACCGCTGCGGAAACGCCCCGCGCGCGGTATCGTGCGCGGGTACCCACAAGCCAGGAGGTCCCACGATGCGACCGATCGCCACCGCTCTCGCAACTCTCGTCCTCGTCGCCCCGCTCACGCACGCCCAACTCACGCCGGCAGAGGAAGCCGCGGGTTGGCGCATGCTCTTCGACGGCGAGACCTGGAACGGATGGCGCTCCTACCGGCAGGAGTCCCCACCCGCGAAGGGGTGGGCGATCGAGGACGGCACGCTGCATGTCCAGGGGGGCGGGGGCGACATCGTCACGGAGGAGGTGTTCGGGGACTTCGAGCTCAGCCTCGAGTTCAAGGTCAGCCGTCACGCGAACAGCGGGATCATCTACCGCGTTGACGAGAGCCTTGCCTATCCGTGGATGACGGGCCCCGAGTACCAGGTCCTCGACGACGAACGCCCCGAGGCGGACAACCGCCTGCACTCCGTCGGCGCGGTCTATGACCTCTACACCCCCGCGGAAGACAAGCCCACCAAGCCCGCGGGCGAATGGAACAAGGCCCGCATTCGCATCTCGGACGGCGTCGTCAAGCACTTCCTCAACGGCGCGAAAGTCGCCCAGTATGACATGCACTCCGACGAGTGGATGGCGAAAATCGCGGGAAGCAAGTTCCGGGACATGCAGGGCTTCGGCACCCAGCCCAGGGGGCGCATCGCCCTGCAGGACCACGGAGACGATGTCTGGTACCGCAATATCAAGATCCGTGATCTCAATGCACCGATGCCCAACGAGAAGGACCTGCTCCGCTCCGACGCCGCGGACAACTGGCTCGCGTGGTTCCCCATCGCGTCCGCCCCCAGGCCCATCTTCAGCACCACCGGCGATCCGGTCCTCCGGATTCAGGGCGAACCCAAAGGCTACCTCCGCACCACGGACACCTACGACGACTTCGTCCTCCGCCTCTCGTGGCGCTACCCGGAGCAAGCTGGCAACTCCGGCGTCCTCCTCCGCACGATCGGGGAGGACAAGGTCTGGCCCAACTGCATCGAGGCCCAGCTCATGAGCGGGAACGCGGGAGACTTCGTGAATCTCTCAGACGGTTCCATGACCATGCCCCGAGCGGAGGGCCGCTTCGGCCGCAAGAGCCACAACGCGGAGAACCCGCTGGGCGAATGGAACACCTACGAAATCATCGCCAAGGGCGGCGAGATCACGCTCTATGTGAACGGGGAAAAGCTGAACCACGCGACCGACTGCCCCACCCGCGCCGGCACCATCGCGCTGCAGTCCGAGGGGGTCCCGATCGAGTTCAAGGACATCCGCATTGCGCCCCTCGCCGATTGAGCGAGAAAGCGTCACGCGACCGCCCCGAAGAAAAGCCACCTGCCGGACTCGAACCGGCGACATTCAGTTTACAAAACTGACGCTCTACCAACTGAGCTAAGGTGGCGATCCGCAGAGTCTACCCGCCCCGAGCGGGATCGGCTCCGCGGCGAGCCGCTCAAAGCGGTCAATCGTCGTGGATCAGCGCCGTTCCAGCGGAACCCGCCTGCGCCGCCTCCCGACGGAGCCCCCCCGGCTCCGCACCGAGGATGTGGACCGCCCCGACCCCACGCGAGAGGTTTGCGAGCGCCCCCTCGATCTTCGGGATCATCCCGTCGACGATCACCCCGTCCGCGATCGCACCGCGGGC
>MDTG01410377.1_pt1 | contig 44697 bp, 66 predicted proteins | sample 811421 | NCBI WGS metagenome assembly MDTG01 (sample SAMN05326645, study PRJNA326480) | marine metagenome | isolation source: seawater | place: Pacific Ocean: South East | collected 2011 | reverse complement strand
TCCGTCTACCTCGGTTCAACTCCGGGTTCCGCCTCCATATCTCAACACTCCACATGCGTAAGCAGCCCGATGCCCGGGTGGTGGAATTGGTAGACACAAGGGATTTAAAATCCCTCGTCAGTAATGACGTGCCGGTTCAAGTCCGGCCCCGGGCACCACCCAAACCACCTTTAAAAACAATGGTTTAAAACTTCAAAGGTTGGCAACCTAATTCTTTGAGACCAACCGTTCCTAACTATTTCCTAACGCTTTTTCCTAGCAAAGTCACTTTTTTAAACTAGGTACAACCTTAACTTTTCGATCATAAGTGTTCACCTGGCGTTCTGTTTTATGGCCTGAGAATATTTGCTTTTCTCTAGTGCTTCCTTCGTAGTCGCTAATTGATTTGGCTTTTAAGTCATGAAACGTGAAATCCAATGCCATTTGTGTTTTTGCTCGTGCTAGTTCCCGCGCATCCATCCAGCCCTGATCGAAACCTCTTCCGGTGTAATTCTTCCCATTCGCCTGGCAAATAATCCAACGGCTAATTATGTTTCCTGAACGCAGTGACTTAGCCAGTTCAATGGCTTTTTTAAGCCTTGGTGTCCATTCCTTAATTTGTTTAACGTTCGTTTTTCCTTGCTGTATAAAAATCCCTTCATCCCGAATTTGATCCCAAGTCATCGAAAGAACATCGCCTTTACGTGCTGCACAAAGGTAGCTTATTTCCATAGCAACCTGAACGTGAGTAGGGGCATTTTCTAGCACGGCATTATATTCCCAATCTTCAACGTATCTATCTCTGGCAGTTTCCTTAAACTGTTTAACACCTTTGCAAGGGTTCTGTTTGACTAGGCCCCGTTCGAACGCCCAGCGATAGCAACGAGAAAGAAATGCCTTTTCACGGTTGGCTTGTGTCTTGGACTTCGCCCCTCGCTTATCCATATACGCTCGAACGTGGCGCGGCTCTAACTTGTCCGGGTGTACTTTCCCAAAAACGGGCAAAACCTTTCGGCTGTACTTCAAATAGTCAGACTGAGTTGTTTTAGACAAATCAGCAAAATCAGCACTTTCAAAGAAGTCACCAACCAATCCCGCCAAGTTATCTTTCGCTTCAATTGCTTGCAGCGCTTCTTCATGCGCCTTTAATACTTCCCATGGCTTAGAATCTAACGAGCAAAGGCGAATGGCCCCGCCATTCTTAGGGTGAAACTCATAAGCTGACTTTCCCCGATATACTCGGGGAGGCATCCATGCATCTTTGCTGTTTTTCCTTTTGCTCATGCGGCATTCCAGTTAATTAAGGCGTCTGTATCAGATTGCTTTTCAACCATAGGGTTATGAACGTGGTGCCAGCACACCTTTATTTTCCCATCGGTTCTTTCAACAAAGAAAATTTTGTTTTTACTCAAGATTTCCTTTTGCTTACTCACTTGTTTGGCACCAGTAAGATCTTCAATTTCTAATTCGGTAAGAAAGTCGTTCATTTTAATACCTACTTGGTATTGGTATGTTTGTATTGTAAATAGGTTTAACTAGATCTATGTAATAAGCTTCAACCATATCAAGCAAATCGAGCGGCACGTTCGGCAAGAACCCTACATTATCGAACCGTTTCTTTTTTTCATTTTGATGCGTACTGAGTCTAGTTTTTATATTTCCGGTCTGGCCGACATAAACAATTTTTTGACTCTGTCTTAGAAAGTAAATTCCAGTTAAACCTTCTTTTAAGTCACGTTCGACTAGCTTTGGAATTCGCCCGGCTAACTTAATAAACTCACCACCATCATATTTGATAATGAAATCAGAAATTGTCATGTTTCCATTTTTAACCTTCATCGTATCTACAAGGCGGTTTACATTATCAATCACGACTCCCTCCAAGCAGCGCTTCACTCACTGCTAAATAGATAGGGCATTTAGGTTTAAAAATAAAGAAAAGATCATGTTGAATCATTCTGATTTTACCCCCCATTTCGCCAGTATAAAATTTTGTCATCACCCCCGTTCCTTGCGTATTCTAGTATCATGCTCTGGCGACTTTTGGCAGTACTCAAACCAATCCTTATTGCATTGCGACCAATCAGTTTCACCAATCTCTCTACACTCATATACTTCTGGTTGCTCCTTGCGTAGTTGCCTGAATGAGTCGGGGTCTTTTGTGTGACCACAATGCTCACAAACCCACTTATCAGATTCGTATGAGTCGTAGTCTCCCTGTTCAAAAGTCATGGTTTTAAAGTGGCACTTTGGGGCTGCTTCATAAATGGCTTTATTCATTTCCACATTCGCTTCTTCTAGCCCAATCACTGAATCAATGTCATATTCCATCACTCACCCCCTTTGCGTAGTTGTTCTAGCCAATTAAGTAAGACGGTTGTTGAAAAACGCGCTACATTAAAGCCAACCCATGAAGCAGAAACTATTGTCGAAAACAAACCAATTACAATAAAGACTGCCGCCCAATTGCCTATAACCAAATCAGAACTAGGGCCTTCCAATGTCAGTGAGTCATAAACCAAAAGCGCTAATATAACTAAATGATAAACCCACTCTATTTTTTTATTTTGGCGACTCACGACTCACCCCCTTTGGCTTGCTGTTCCATATCCCAATAAACAAAATCCATGAACGACTCAAACATATCGCCATATTCTAACCAGCGATTTCCGCGTTCCTGCGCTTTGGTAAGCTTACGAATTTTACCCATACCAAGATATTCAACCTTCCAAGTTGGGTGGCAGTTGGCTACTACTCCCGGTTTATCATGGTCAAAATTAACACCTATGTGGTGACCGCGATCTTCCGTGATAGTGCCGGGCTTACCGTCAACTAAAACCCTGCGCCCAAAACAGGCATTTACACCATAGTTGTTATTGACGTACTCAAAAGAATCTCTCACGACTCACCCCCTTTGCGCTTTCTTCCGGCCTTTCTCATTGAGTTAATCTTATTCTCAATTTTCTTGGCACAACTTAAGCATATTTCATCTTCACATATGTACCCAGTTCCAGTTGAATCAGAATCTATTTCAAACATATCAAAGCTGAATTTTTTTCCGCGCTTTACTTCTTTGGCGCAAATCTCACATTCAAACTTAAACATCACTCACCCCCTTTGCGTAGTTGTTCATCAAGCAGTTTATTCATGATTCACTTTCCAATTTAAAAACACTAACCACTACGTGCGTGTTATCTGAGTCAGCTATGACGTACACACATTTAGTATTTCTGTTATAGATAAAATACCTACCCATAAAACCAGCGCTCATAAAAGTTTTAGAGTGTAATGGGCATTGCTTTTTAATTTGCGATCTTTGCTTCTTTGTCGGCTTCTTCCCGCTAACAGGGAATACAGCATCTAGTGATCCGAACCTTTCAACAGCCCTTTCTTTAGCATGAGTAGATATTGTGAAAGGTTTCATTCGACAACATATACCGTTTCGAAAGCGGTGCTAGCCTTCACTGTTATTGTCATGATTCTTATGCACACTTGCGTAGTTGTTCTGAATATATATCAGCAAGAATGCTTGATTGCCCCTCATTCATTCCTGATTCAATACAAGAGTCGTAATAACCTTTGATCTTCTGCTCAATGGCGAATTTGTTTAGTTGAATTTTGGCATTTTCGTATGTCGGGTTATTCTCAAGATAGTCTTGAATATCAACTCTATCGCTTATTGAAATTATGCACATCGCATACTCATTGTTCCTCTTCTCCAGCCACTTCACCTGCTCATTAGCCTTTGCTAGTTGCACTGTTAGTTGCTCAATCTCACTTGCTGCCAGTCTCTTCATTTCACTGTGCCCGCAGTGCGATTTGTACCAATCTAAATATTCACTCACGCCACTCTCCCCATTTGCGCTTCATCTTCTATAGATAGAATTAAAGCTTTAATAAATGAAATGGTGCGGCCGCATTTTTCAGCGATGGTCGCAGCTGGTGTAAGTTGTTCGCGCTCACGTTGTACCCGTTCAACTAAACTAGGAGCCACGGAAACGGGCTTTCCTTTTACGATGATGATTCTATTCATGCTGCGCGTGCCTTATCGAAAGCTTCTTTACCCATGTAGTGTTTAGCCATCAGTTCAGAGCGGCTTTTTACATTGGCCTTAGTAAAAATATTGGTAACGTGGCGGCGAGTGTTTGACTCGCTTCGGCAAAGCGAATGAGTAATTTCAGCATTACTAAACCCTTGTATGACAAGTTCGAAAACTTTCTTCTCGCTATTGGTTAGGTTCATGCTTCATTCACCTCATCGCGATGAGTAGCTTCAGCCAACTTCTGATAAATAGCAGAAACATACTTAGCCTGGTGAATGGCATCGGCTAGGGCATTATGCTTTTCACCTTCAAACGGCATGTCTTTCTTGGGGTCGAAATTAAGAAGCTTGCGGCCTAACTCAACAATGGTTCGTACATCCATATCGCCGGCATAAGACCAGGGCTTTGATAGCTCTACGGATTTATAAGCGTTGCTTAAAATGACATTGTCAAAGGTGCAACCGTTACCCCATACGCGAATCTTATTAAATGCTTCAGCGTTATCGATAACAAAATTACTAAACCCCCTTAAAGCCTCTTTAAGACCTACGCTTTTGTCGTGATTAATTTCAGATCTAGCCTCATCGCTTTGGCCAAGCCACCATACAACCGTGCTTGCATCAATCTCACCATATTTTTCTGCACTCTCTAGCCAAATGCGCTCGTAAAATTTCTCACCTAACTCACCAGTAAGAGGGTTAAAGAATACCGCGCCGATTGACACGATAGCCGCGTTCGAGCCTTTGCCCATTGTTTCTAGGTCTAACATAATGTTGTTCATGGTATTTATTCCCGTTAGCCCCCGAGGGGGCCATTCAATTTAATTAAGCCGCTTTAGGTGGAACTAGCACATCACGTGCGCCGTTATGACCAGGCTTACTTACAATGCCTTCAGCTTCCAGCTGCTCAATCAAACGAGCGCCACGGTTGTACCCGATTCTGAACTTACGTTGCACTGCTGAAACTGATGCGCGTCTTGACTCGCGCACGAACTCAACCGCTTCATCGTAGAAAAAGTCTTTACCTTCGCTGTTAACGAAAGGGTTTGGATCTTCAGGTTCAATGGCATCAGATAAGGTAACGATATGTTTTTCGGTCAATCCAAACTCGGCATCAATCAACTTAATAAAGCCAAGCATGGTGCTTAAATACAGATAAACTTCAGAATCGAAGCGTGCGGACACCTGATCTTTTGGAATATCAGCCGCTTCTTCGAGAACTCGATCATTCAGCTTAATTCGGCTTACTGCGCCATCTTCGGAAATCACAGCGCTGAAAGCATCGTCATATTCAAACGCTACTTTCTGAACCAACTTGCCCGCATCTAAGTGCGCTGATACTTCGGCGCTATCTAGCTCTTGGTTTTTCACGCGAACTAAACCGCCAGTATCATCAGTTGCTTTTAACTCTGCTTCTTCTAACAGGTTGATAGTGTCTGGCGTGGTATCGGTAACCCAGCGCGTTAACTCTGCTTGTATGCTGCGGCGTGCAAATGGCACTACCGGCAAAGAACCCAGTGCTTTGCGAACCATGGCAAGCCAAACTTCGGCTTGTGAGTCTGAGCCAGCGTGAACAATCACTAAGTTGCTTTCAGGAATGATTGTGCCGTAAGTGTTTTTTCTGTCTGTGAAAGCTTGGGGTAGTAACTTATTGACAACCTCTTGTCTTAAGTCTGCCTTCGCTTTTTTGCCAACCACTTCACCCGTTTCAGCTTCAATGCGTTCAACCATTTCATCAACTTCAGCATTAACCACTTTTGCAGGTAGTAACTTTTCTTCTTTAACTAATCGAAAGGTGAAACAATTATTAGCAACGTGAGCGAACAGGCCGCCAATGCACCGGCCGAAACCAGTGGTCGCCAAATCGTGTGCACCACAATGGCGAAACTCATGTTCGGCCAAAGCGCTTTCAAGCATTTCACTAGACAAGCTTAAAGGCTTCGTTAGGGCGTAAATTTTTGCATTCTTAAACATGGCTATAGGTTCCTTAACAGGCGTTATACATAGAGCGATATTGTTTACACAGTGGAGCGAAAGGAATATCATCATCATACGGAAAATCGGGTTCACTCATCGGGGGCGCTTTCTGTTGCCCACCTTGTGCGTTGCCATTGTTGGAATTTCCGGTTCCGTATGAGGTGTTAGAGTTGTTAGGTCGATGCCCAGCCTGGTTGCTTCCTTGATGGCTTCCTTGCTGAAAGCCCGAATTGTTCTGCGCACCACCTTGGCGGCCACCCAGCATTTGCATTTGGTCAACAATAATTTCAGTGGCGTAACGGTCTTGGCCAGACTGATCTTGCCATTTGCGAGTCGCCTGTCTACCGCTCACATAAAGCTGTGAACCTTTCTCTGTATACTGGCCTATTATTTCTGCCAACTTGTCGTACGCGGTGCATTTTATCCACTCGGCCATCTCTTGCTTTTGACCTTGCTGATCTTTCCATGAGCGGTTACAAGCAATACTGAAATTAGCAACGGCTTTTCCATTTTGCATGTAACGAACTTCAGCAGAGTTTCCCAATCTCCCAATAAATTGGCAAAGGTTTAAATCATTCAATTCTTCTCTCCTAATATCTGACCTTTATCATTTCTTTTTAAAACCTTACCTTGCAGATGATCCTCAAACCGATGTAATCTCGAATGGCCAGAGCGAGTACAAAGAGCAAGATTGTTTTCGTTGTTGTTCTGCGTATTCCCATCTATATGGTGAACAACCTCATCGCTTTTTAAGTTTCTTCCTAACCTCGCTTCCATTGCAGCAACATGAACAGTCTTTCCCTTATGAGGGCCCCGCGTATACTCAACATAACCACTAGGCTTCAAAGTTGTTCCTTTAGCGTGTTGCTCTCCACGCTTAAGCGCCCCCAATCGCATATTTTCTTTGTGTTCATCAGAAAAAGAACGGCTTTTCCCTCTTGTGCCAGATCCTAATCGACCATCAGCCGCTGCTATCCTTACTGCTTCGCCTCTACTTCTAAGTATTCCTAGTTTCTTAAAGCGAAACCTAAGAGTTGATGCAGGTATTCCAGTTTCAGAGCTTACTTGCGGAATGCTAAGACCGCTCAGGTAAAGCTTTGCTTCTGGTGTGTTTACACCTTTTGTAGCCATGACTAAGCAGCCCCTAAATTAGAAGTTTTATTTGATGAAGGCACTTTGATAAACGAACGAATGCGGCGGTTTAAATTAGCCAGGCGAAGAACAGACTCTTCATTGTCAACATAGAAAACATCGTTAATATGCTGCCCACACACTACACCGGTAACAAACGAACAGTCGTTAGTGGTGCGAGTCATTTTTAATTGTGCGCCTTGATCATTTAATGCTTCAATGGTGTCGGCTAATGATTCCAAGTGGCTATTCGCCAATCGTTTGATTTCTAGTGTGCTCATGGTTATTATCCTATCTCTGGTGGCTGTACTATCTCCCAAAACGTTACAGCCGTTGGTTAGCGCCCCTTTAGTTAGGGGCGTGGTTTACTTTTCTGGGCGTTCGAACTTTTCGCCGCAATAGCAGCAGTGGCTTGCTAGAATGTTTATAGAGTCTTTTTTGAGATTCTTCTGCGGCGTACCATCACGCTTAATTGGGCGGTATTCATATTCTATGCTTGGGTTTGTAGGGGCGTACTGCCCCGTAGACAAAATAAACGCTCTGTCTTTCCACTCAACTTTAAATTCCTCAGCATTTTCGGGTATCTGCTTCTTGATATGCTTGGTAACTTCTTCCATCGTTTCTTCAAAACAATTACACATATTTTTAACTTCCTCTTTGATATAGGTTTGATTTAATCTGGCTTTACGCTTTTAATAGCTTCAACCAGCGATATAGTTGCCAGTAAAAGAAGGCATGGGCCTAGCAGAACCATTAAGTAAATCATGCTGCCACCTCATCAACTACCGCTTCATCTTTTGTAATTCGCACTTTCTCAAGCACTGAATAAACATCAGCAATATCAGCTTTGGTGAAGTAGTTGGCCTTAAGCGCCTCTTCACCAATAATGTTGAAAATACGGTTTAAATTAGTCAGTTCGCTATGGGTGAGGAATATCGGGAACTCTTCAGGCATCACGCGGCCTCGCTTAATGAAGGCATGAAATCGATTAACTCAAAGCCATCAGGGGCGCGGTTAAACGTTTCTAACGCGTTTTTAACTAGTGGTGCTATCTCGCTAGGAAAAGTTGCAGGTTTATCGCCGTGGTCATTCATAGCGATATTTACGCGCTTGAATTTATCACTCCACGTTAATGGCTGGTGGCTCATGATGTATGAAACCATTTCATTAACCACTTCGGTTTTCTGAAACTTCATCAGGCTTTTAAATGGCATTTTTACTGATTTGATAAGGGTCATTGATTTTTATCTCTCATCGGTGAATAAAATTCAGTTTCACTAGCATCTTTATGCAGTTGAAAAAAGGTTCACTACGAAGTAATCTTTCTTTCTAAATTTGATTCAAGAATAAAACCTTAATCTTTGAGGCTTCATACTGAATAGTTAAAATGTATTCATAATGAATTGCATTGTCAAGTCAATTCGTCTACATTTATAACCAATGATGATTCGAAGTTGATTAAAGTTATCTGTAAGTTGGTCGATAGGAACTTTCCGTAAAGGGAAATTTACTATCAAAGAGGATAATTTTATGAAGCATCAGATGAAAATCATTGCAGGTGTGGCCTTGGCTTGTTCTTTTCTATTGACCGCAGTTCAAGCTGAAGTTGTTGAAGAGCCCCGCAGCAAAGATTTGACAGCAAATAGTTCTGAGGGAGCGGTTTCTAGCTTCTGCCAGCGTTACCCACTGCTTTGCGCAGGAACGGATAACAACGGTGGTGGCAAAGAGCCCGGCACTAAATATGAGTCTTTACGAAATTCTTGATGTAGTTCAAGGCAACACCTTCAGAGCGGCGTTCTTGTCGCTCTTAATCTACTCTCTATACTTCGCCAGGCGCGACAGTTTCACAATTACACTTTGCCTTATGTGCATACTAAGTATGATTCATATGGTATTGGATTCATTAATGCTCAGTTGGTCTGACTCTGGTTATGACAAGCTAGTAATGCATACCTGGTATTTATTTTTTGCAGCCACAGACTTTGCTTTTGTGTTTTGCGCCTTCGGCCTCGTTGACCGATACAGAATACCAATGCAAAAAGCTTCCACTTTGATTGTAATGGCTTTTCTCGTGATGGGCTTTATCCAAGTTGCTAGGTACGCAGATAGAATAGTAATAAAAAGTGATGTACTTGGTAGTTTTTACGCCGCTTCCATTCCTGCAATAAACAGTTGTGTTACCGTTGCAATTTTGGTTTACTCAATAGGTGCTGTATGGATGCACAGATCTAATAAGACTAAGGAGAAGTAATGTTTAGTTGGATCGCACTATGTGTAATTTCGTCGTTTGGGGTTTATTCGCTTCACTACTTCATAACTCGAACCAGAACTGATTCCACTAAGGCTCAGAATGCCGAAGCCATTAACTTGGTTTCGGAAATGGTTCGCCTATGGCGCGTGGAAAATCTGAGCGCCTCTCAAAAGCAAGAGCGCTTGAATGACATTAGAGAGCGCATGATAGACTTTTGTGACAGAAGAGCTGCAGTTGCTCCAGTAATGCATGAAGATAACGTTGCTTATTTGAATGTATTTGGTGGGGAAGAAGATAGTAGCGAAAGAGGTAGAAAGAGTTCGGGGGCTTAACCCCCGCTCATCATTCCATTTTCAACAAGATTGTTAGCGGGTTCTTTTAATACGCTATCAGCGAATGCTTTTACAACATCATCCATTTTTCCAACAATCCTAATCTCTCTCATAAGATCCATATCAGATAGAAACTTTTCAGTTCTATCTAAAACCACCTCACGAGATATATAGCTAGATTTTATAGTTATAGCGTTGATATGTTCTTCTGGCCTTTTGCCAGTAATCAAATAAAACAAATTGTCACCAAGTATAGGCTTGAGCACTTCATTAATCTCTGCGATGTAAGAAATGCTAGGTTCTCGGTTGTCCCTTTCCCAGTTGCCCAAACTGCCACCTTCAACACCAACTTTCAAGGCGAGTTCCTTTTGACTCATTCTGGCTTTCTTGCGCAAATCCTTTATGCGTTCGCCCAATGTGGTCATAAACGGTTCCATTAAAACTATTCAATATGTTTATGAGTATATGTCACGTAGCGTGGATTGTCTAACTGTCAATCATTTTACTGCGCATTTTTTACACAGGAAAACAATTCAAATGAGTATTTGCAAAAAGATTCATAGCGAATTATAGTAATGCTACGTTATGAATTATTTTAGCTTGAAATGAATAGAGTAAAAGAACATCTAAAAGCACTCAACCTTAAGCAAAATCAATTTGCTGATTATGTTGGACTTAAGCCAATGACATTCAACAACTACATAAGCGAGCGTAGGACGCCTAATGTAGATATTGCTTGGCGCGTTGCTGTCGGCATAAAAAAACAATATGCACTAAACGGTCAAAGTTGCAACTTCGAAGATGTTTTTCCACCTGACTCATATCAGCAGGATAAAGCCGCATGAAGCAAGCACCACTAACGCTAACCGCTAACACTGAACAAGTGAGCCAGCTTCTTGCCGTTGTATCTGGCGCTAAACAAACATCACCGTTTACCGAACAGTTTACTGAAAGATTTCAGTTCCTTCTCGATACTGGCGATTTGTTGATTGAGGCGGGTAGCGTCAATTTCGGTGACAGCCCCGCACTGACAGGTGATCTCGTTATTGTTTTAAAGCCATCTGATGCTTTTCTTTGTCTTGCTACCGCATTTTTGGCAGGGAATGGGGATTTCAGCGTTTTCGATCATGAGTATTCCTTTTCTCAAAATATTGAAACTTCTGTGACTAAGTTTGAGAGATATGACTCAGTTGTTAATCAGAGTGATACCCGGTGCGTCCATACGGTCATCTTCAAAGATCCTGAATCTTTTAGTTCCAGCAGTAAGGATAACCTCATGCCCAATGGCGAGGTCGAACGTAGCGCTGCCGAAGTCGCTGAAATCGACGGTGACCCTAGTGTTACCGATTCTAGTTGAAGTAAGCACTACCGCATCACCGTTTTTTGAATTGTGTTCAATTTCTTTAGACATAAACATTCCTTTGCAAATGAAGACATGGAATTAAACAACGTAGCATAGGTGTAAAAAATGAGCAAAGTAGTCGAGTTCCCAGCACAACAACCAGTTGAAGATGAAGAACCCCAAAAGGAAGCGGCGTGATGGAAATTTTATTAGATAACTATTTGCTTATTGTTTGCGTTCTTGAATTTCTGATATTCGGCTTTTTCTATTTGGCCAAGCGCGAAGAACACAATTACTTAGATCTACAAATCTTCGGTTTTATAGCCGCATTAGTTTGGCCGGTCACTTCTTTTGTGTTGGGCGCAATAGTTATTGCCGCAATTTGCGTTCTGGCCTGCGCCGCTATTTTAAAATTTATAACCTACACACTAGATACGGTTTTTAGTCGTGAGCCTTACAAGCGCCCTGATAACCGCACCTGGTAAGTTTCCCTGCTTGGCTACGCAGTAAGTGGCCTTTTTTATTTGAGTAGTAGCAGTAGCGTTTGGTTCAGCGCTTTAAACAGCCTATATGTACCGCTTAACCGCCTGTCCACGGCGTTAGGACATATAGACCACTGATGTTCCAAGCTGATACGACAATGGGTTGGTGACCTGCACCAATGGCGATAAACGGGTGACACTTGGAGAGACAAGGCGTTTTGAGAAGGTGGTTGCGCGAGTGTTGCAACCAAGCGGCAATTAAAATTGAAGCTTACTGCGGCTTGGCAATGTAAGTGGAAAGGAGTGATGCAAAGTACTCACCCCGCCAGCCATCTTCATCAAAGCGTGAGCTTTAAAACGGTAACAATTGAGAATGTGATTGTTACAGGCATTAAAAAACCCCGCTAGCCGTGGAAAGCAAATTGCGGGGTTTAACGAATTAACGTCGAGGTAAGTATGACCCACACCGCTGAAATAATCAACTTCGAAAGGCCAGTCGTGAAAGCAGACATTGAGAACGGCTATGACAGGTTAGCTCATGAGCTCACTAATGCGTTAGCTAAAAACTGCGCCAGCTTATCAGGCTGCGAATATCAGGTTTTGTTCTCACTCATTTCTAAAACATTCCGGTTTCACAAAAAAGAGGATTGGGTTGCCAACATCCAACTTTCTGAAATCACGGGCATGAGTGAAGCACATATAAGCAAAACTATTCGAACGCTTAAAGCCAAAAACGTCATCATTAAACAGGGTAAAAAGACCGGCATTAACCCTGTAGTGAGTGAATGGAAAGTTAACCAATCAGTTAAGAAAGGAAATAATAAAAAGTTAACTAATCAGTTTTCAGAAGTTAACCAATCAGTTCGAGAAGTTAACCAATCAGTTGAAAAAACTAAACCGATTAGACCCCCACAAAAGAAAGAAACTATAACAAAAGAAATTAATACAAAAGAAAATAGTTTTTCTCCTGAAAAAATTACACTCCCTGAGTTTTTATCTAAATCACTATGGTTGGAATTTATCCAGCACCGCAAAGACATTAAAAAACCACTAACTGACTTAGCAACTAAGAAGTTGATTAACCAGCTCACCAAGGATTATGCCAACGGGTGTGATGTGGAAGATGCAATCAATATGTCTATCACCAGCAGATGGGCAGGGGTGTTTCCTAAGCAGCGAGGCCAAAACGGCCGCATGCCAGCCCCAGAAAACTTTACCGGTACCGATTACGGTGAAATTAAGGGGAATTTCTAAATGGCTATATGTGAAATTCACGGGGAATTTAAAAATAATGCCATTGCTCTGCATTCAAGTAATAGAGAACCTATCTGCCCATCCTGTGCAGTGCAGAAACTTCAACAGTTCAAAGAGCGTGGAGAGGAAACGAAAGGGCACCACGCCCTAGAGGCTTTTAGCGCTGAGCTTAGCCCTCGGTTTAAGCATGTCTCTCTTGATAGCTTTACTGCCCCAACAAATGAGCATAAGCGCTTAGTTGATATTGCTAATCGATTTGTAAAACGCTTTTCCGATTTGAATTGTTTGCCAGGGGGAATGGTGTTGCTCGGGGAACCCGGAACGGGCAAGACTCACTTTAGTATTGCCATAGGCCGAGAGTTGGCAGCAATGGGATTAACTCCAAAATACTTTACCGTTTCAAACTTAATCAAACTGGTTCGCTCTGGTTGGGGTGAGAAGGGCGGCGAGGGTATAGAACTAAGTAAATTGTGCCACTACGACTTGCTTATATTAGATGAGGTTGGGGTTCAATCTGGTAGCGCCAACGAGAAGAAGATAATTTGCGAAGTTATCGATGGGCGATATAACGCCATGCGGCCAACGATTTTAATTTCAAACCTTGATTCAAACGGTGTCGCCAGCTACGTGAGTGAGCGCAGCGTAAGTCGTGTGCTTGAAAATGGTATGCAACTGCCATTCAAGGTTCCTAGTTTTCGTGGGGTAGCAGCATGAACAATCCATTACCCACAGGCAAGCAAATCGAATACATGAACTTCATTGATAAATTCATTGAAGAACAAGATAACTTCCCATCGATAACCATCATTGGCGAACACTTTGGTGTTAACCCTAATTGCGCAATGGATCACCTGAAGGCGCTTAAGAAAAAAGGCTACGTGGAAATGTGCGAGAAAATGCAAAAGTATCGCCGCACAAGCGGTTTTAAGTCTTTCATGAGTATTCGCCAGGCGAGGGCAGCGTAATGAGTAATGATTTATGGGCAACACCCCCAGCAGTGTTTAACGCGCTAGATTCTGAGTTTCGTTTCGCGTTTGATGTTTGTGCCGAAGATGAAACCGCAAAGTGTTCAGACTATTGGACCATAGAAGATGACGCGCTTTCTCGCCAATGGGCAGTGGCCGGTTCAGTTTTTGAGAATAGGATTGGTGGTTATCTCTGGTGCAACCCGCCTTATAGCAAAATCACCCCATGGGTAATAAAAGCCATTGAAGCGCAAGCCGATGGCCGTGGCACTGTGATGCTCGTCATGTGCGACCCATCAGTTAAATGGTTCAGTTTGGCCGCGCAGTTCGCTAGTGAAATTCGATTCATCACAGAAGGTCGCTTAGCCTTTCATAAGCACGGCGTTCCTCAGTCGGGTAACAACAAAGGTTCCGTAATATTTGTATTCGACCCGCACCGCATTGGCGCTGGGCATGTGTCTTTTGTTACGCGTGAAGCTCTACTAAGCAAAGGTGAATTAAATAACTTGGAGTGCGTAGCATGAGTCAGGAATTAGAAAGTTTTAAGTACCCGTCAAAGGTGAAGAAGGAAAGCCAATCACCTGAAATGAAAAAGCGCATGAATAGCTTGAAGCAAATAGAAGAACGGGCAATCGAAAGCGCTATACCCATGAATGATGCTGATTACTTTGAGCAGCTTTGGAATGAGGTGGAGTGATGATTAACGAAAAGAGAGAGGCGAGGCTTCGACTTGCTGAAGCAATTTTAGTTTACCAAATCGAAAAAGCCCGCGTGATAGTTGGTAGGTTTCTTAGCGGGCCGCCCTTTATTGATCCTTACCTTCCTTTTAAAGCCGAGCAAGCAGCGCAGTTAGCATACTTCAAAGCGCTAGGCTATGAATGTAAGCCTCACTCCAAGCCAACCATTCGAAAACGTGATTTCATTTTTATTGGAACCCCGCCACGAATGATTGATGAAGATAAAGAAAAGCTGGCTATCGCTTTAGAAAAAGCGGGTGGTATAAGCGTGGTAAATAATGTTTAGCGGAGTGCCACAGGTAGCGGCACCCATCAAACCTATTGTGCCCCAGCGTGTAGACGTTAAAACCGTTGCAGAGTTGGTGCTAAAGCTTGAAGGCTGTAAGTCTGCCGCCGCCAGAGCCTTACGAATAGATAGAGTGACGCTGTATAACTATTTGAATGATACAAGTAACGAATACCATGAAATCCGTTTTCACAATGGCCGCTATCAACTGTTAACTGTTCTGGGTACCGCTAAATGAAATACCTCGCCATTAACCTAAATGACAGCGCCATTAAAACGCATGCAAAGGATCATAACGTAAGCGAATTGCGTGATGTTAAAAACCCAATTTGCTTACGCTTCCATAAAAGCCGTGATAAGGCTACGTGGTGTTATTTTGTAAATAAGGGCAATACCAAGCAGCGAACCCGTTTAGGTTACTGGCCCTCACTTAAAATGAAAGATGTGGTTGCCATGGTGCCAAGTATTATTGAAAAACTTCATCACGGTAAAGAGGTGCAGAGTAGTAATTTTAAAACCGTGGGTGAGTTGCTTACCTGGTACGCCCAGCGCACTGAAAAGGAAATGCTTAAAAGTAAGAGCCGCCGCAAAGGGGTGTTAAGTGCCATCGATAAGCACTTGTTACCCCGCCTTGGTAGCGTGAGTATTAACGCCGTTCGCAAGCAAGCCATAGATGAGCAGCTTATTTTGCCACTGCAAAACCAGCACCTTAAGCCCTCAACCATTCGCCAATACTTCGCCATATTAAAGCGGGTATTTGCTAGTGCTAAGGAATTAGAGCTTATTTCAGTAAACCCAATGGCGGGTATGAAATTTCGTGATCACGTTCAGCGCCGAATTGAACCCAAGCAAAGCCGTTTATTGGTTGATGATGCAAAAGGCGTATTAGAACAATTGGTACCGGTTTCTGAATCTACTCGAGTAATGCTGTTATTCATGCTGATGTTTGCAACCCGTATCGGTGAGACTCGCCAGCTACGGTGGAGCTACATAGATTTAAACAGTGGCCTTATCACATTACCCGAAACGGTAACCAAAACGGGTGTGGTTCACATTCTACCTATTACCACTCAAGCCCACGAAATGCTAAGCGAATATAAAGCCCATAGCCGAGGTGATTATCTTTTTGGTGGGGCTGAACCTATTAGCTCAAGTGCTGCAGATAAAGTGGTTAGAGAAGTATCAAAGCGCAAATGGTCTGCCCATGATTTGAGGAAGGTGGCACGCAGTGTATGGGCAACGATAGGGGTTGATTATTGGGTTGCTGAACGATTGCTAAACCATAAGCAAAAGGGGCTTGATTTGGTGTATATCAATGCTGACTCAATGACGGTTAAGCGTGCGGCATTAGCGCAATATCATACGTGGTTATTTGGTAGTAAACCCGTCCTTATCCCGTCCATGGAAAATCACAGCGAAGGCGAAAACAATAATAATTACAGTAAGGTAGCGTAGTTTTGGCGTTTTCTAATATGGAATACACAAAACAGCATAAAGCCCCAATCAAGAAGGCTCAAGAACAATGAATCTAGTAAGCATAAAGCCCCTTTCAGTTAATAAGGCATGGAAGGGTAGACGCTTTAAAACAGATGCCTATAAAAGCTATGAGTTATCGACTAAATGGTTGCTGCCAAATACGCTTGTTATTCCTGATGGCCGCTTACAAATTTACTTGAAGTTTGGGTTTAGTAGCGCCGCATCAGATTTCGACAATCCAGTGAAGCCCTTCGTTGATGTACTTCAAAAAAAGTATGGTTTTGATGATAAGCGCATTCGCCGAGCAATTATTGATGTTGATGATTCGTGCAAAAAAGGCGAAGAGTATATTGAATTTGAATTAACAGCGTTGGTGGCTTAAATGGCTACCGCGCTGATTATTTTTATATCTCAGTTCGCTGTAGTTTTCTTACTGGGCATTCAAAGCTTAATGGTTAGAGATTCAAATTGCTGGGGTTCTGCCATCGGTGCTGTTTTCATCGGTGTAAGCCAGTTCTTTGTGTTTTCTATCATTGGTGGGCTTAGTGCTAATGGTATGTTCACCAGTGAAGGGGTAGCATTCTTGTTAGCCGGCCCGTTCGCAATTGTTTCATCAATAAAGATGCACCCTGTTTTGGTTGCATGGTTTTCTGGGAGTAAAGCGCATGGCAAAAGGTAGACCGACCCAAGGCGGTATAATAATAAAAGAAGCCAGAACTAGACGCGGTTATTCTAGGGTTGAGATTGCCGAGTTAACCGGCTTCGCAGTCAATACTATATATAACTGGGAAACCGGCCTTTCGCGCCCACCATTTGATGATGTTATACTTATTGTCGAAATGCTTCATTTCTCTTTGGTGGAAATTGAGGGCCTACGCCATGCCGCTTAAAACAATAAAACAAGTAAGAAAGGATCTTAGGGTTTGGGGTTCGTTCTGGGCCAGAGCCGAACAAGGGCAGGGTTATGCGAAGCAGTCAGTAACCGCCCGAATATGTGAAATGCTCAGAACTGAAGTTTTAATATCATCCGACCTTCACTTATTTAGCCACCAGGCTGATAACTTATTTGTACCCGAGCACATTGAAGAAATCGGCAATGTGGTTGATAAGCTGCCGCACAACTTTAAGCTTGCGCTAAAAGATAAGTACATAAAGAACAAAGTACGCAATGATTACTACCTAAGAGAAGCAGAAAACCTCTTAATTTCGCGCTTAAACTAAGTAAAACACCATATTTTGCATTAAAAACACCAGATGTTGGGAAAAAAGCGCCATCTGAAAATGGCATAATTCATTACTCTGGTACTAGTTACCACTACAGCCCTAATCATTCGATTGGGGCTTTTTTATTTAAGGTATCCAAGTGAACTACGCAAAACTTTTCAGCCAATTAAAAAGGCATGAAGGCTTGCGCTTGTCTGCTTATAAATGCTCTGCGGGTTACTGGACTATCGGTTATGGCCGAAACCTAGAAACTAATGGGTTATCCACATCAGAACAATACGCCTTACTAGGTGAAGGCCATCTAACCATTCAGGAAGTTATTGATCGGTTAAAGGTGGCGCCAATCACCGAAAAACAAGCCGATGTGCTATTTCAGAATGATTTAGCTAACGTTGAAGAGAACTGTTACCAGGCATTTTGTTTTGCTGGTCATAATGATGCCCGCCGAGCGGTTATTATTAATATGGTTTTCCAAATGGGCTTAAAAGGTGTGTTGAGCTTTACTAACACATTAAAAGCATTTGACGCTAAGAATTATAATGAATGCGCTGATCAGATGCTTGATAGTAAGTGGTTCAAAAAAGATACACCATCCCGCGCCCAAGAGCTGGCCGATCAGATGCGTTCGGGGGAATGGCAATGAATTGGTCAGACTTAGGTAAACAGGTTGCAGACTTTGCGCCTTTACTGGGAACCGCGTTAGGTGGCCCATTGGGTACGGGGATCGGTTCTATTGTCGCATCTACCTTTGGCACGGGTAATGAGCCTGAACAAATAGCCCAAGCTATTGTCGCTGATCCTGATTCAGCATTAAAGCTAAAGCAAATAGAGCTTACCCATAAAGCCGAGCTAGAAAATATTGCTTTAGAAACCACCAAGTCCGAGCTGGCCGACAAGCAGAACGCTAGACAGACCCATAACCAAAGTAAGATGCCAGCAATATTAAGCATTGGCCTTACTTTGCTTATTGTTTTGATTATTTACCTACTATTTTTTCAGCCAATCCCTGAAGGCGCCAAAGAAGTGCTTTATATGTTATTGGGTGTTGCAGTTAAAGAGTGGGGCGGTGCTATGCAGTATTGGTTCGGCACTACTCGTTCAAGTAGCGAAAAAACAAAAATGCTAACCAGTATTAAGAATTAGTCTAAAGGCTAATTTATAATGGAGCATCATTTGCATGAACATGTTGTTGAAGCCATAAAAGGACACAGCAACATGATTACTCACGAACCAACAGATAGAACATTCACCATGACCGATAAAGCATCAATTACAACTTATGTCGGCGGTGGATTCTCAGCGCTTTGGGGCGTAATGACCTCGCAAGAATTCGGCATATTGGCCGGTGTTTTTATTGGTGTGGTCGGCCTGTTAGTTAACTTCTACTTCAAACTGCGTGATGATAAGTACAAGCAAGCTGAAGAAATTCGAAAACAGCAGCTTCACAATCTGACTATTAGAGAAATGGCAGAGATGGGGAGCACAAACGAGGATTGAGCCCCATGGCTTACTCAACCATCAACACCCCCGATGGATTAGTAGTTGAATCCGAAATAAACACTGCCACCCTCAAAGTATATAGCCCTCTCCGTGGTCGTCGGCTCTTCACTTGTCAGATTTCACATGCAGGTAACAGGCTTGCCCGCATATCCAATGGAAGCGGCCAGTACAGTTTTAAAATACGCGTTGGCATTCAGAAGTATTTAAAAAGCACCAATTTCAGCCGGTACACTTTCGAACGTGGTAATCCCGAAGATGGGCTAAGACCATTAGAGGGCGAGGTTTAATAATGCCCAGTAAGCCAGCCAAAGCATGTAGGGTAAGCCGATGCCCTAACTTAGTGTTCAGTAGTAAGTATCAGGGGTACTGTGAAGCCCACAAAGATAAGGCAGGCTGGTTCGCTAATGAGAAGGCCAAAGGTAACCGCCATCAGCGTGGATATGGTAGAGACTGGGAGTTAATCCGTAAGCAAGCATTGAAGCGTGATGCTTATCTTTGCCAGTCATGCAGGGCCACAGGTAAATATATTAAAGCAACAACAGTGGACCACATCAAAGCAAAAGAACATGGTGGCACTGATGCAATGAGCAACCTTCAATCTCTTTGTGATAGTTGTCACAAAGCCAAGACCGCAAGAGAACGCCATGCCGATTATTAATATATGTTCAGGTGAATCTGATAACCCCTCGATTACTAACCAATTAAAGGTTTCAGTAGGCGATGTTGCTATTGATCATGTTAAATCAATAGATATACATAAAATTGAACCAGAAAATATTGTTACTGCAACGATTGTTTGTGCAGTAACGCTAGGAAACGGCGAAGGGGAGGGGTAGGTCAAAAGTCTGGAGCCTTTCCACACAGTACCGCCGCCCTAGCTTTTTTTACACCCCCGCAACTTCCAAACTTTTTTTTGAGAACGAAATTATGGCATCGCCTAAACCGGTACCGACAGCATTGCGCTTGATAAAAGGTAACCCGAGCAAGCGCGCCATCAACAAGCAAGAGCCGAAACCGCAACGCGGGATACCACGCTGTCCCGCTCACTTAGATTCTAAAGCTAAAACCGCATGGAAAAAGTTATGCACCCATTTAGATAAAATGGGTGTTCTTACTTTGGCCGATGAAATGGCTCTTGAGGTTTTGGTTTCAGTTTATGCGCGCATTCGTGACCTACAAAAGCAAATAAAAGATCACGGTGGCACTACCTATGAATCAACACGTGAGGATGGTGCTGTTTTTCATAAAGCATTGCCGCAAGTTCAACAGCTAGAAAAAGCAGAAAGTACATTTCGTTCTTACCTTACTGAGTTTGGTTTAACGCCCAGCGCTAGAGCCAAACTGAAAACGGAAGAAGAACCGCCAGGTGATGACCCCTTAGCGAAGTATGATGTTTAATGGCTACGTTGGAAAGTGCGTGTCAATACGCAGATGATGTATTGGCCGCTAAGGTTGTTGCATGTAAGTGGGTTCGTCAGGCATGCAAAAGGTTTCTGTCAGACTTAGAGAAATATACGTTTGATGCTGAAAGAGCTCAGCGAGTTTTAGATTTTTTCCCTGATTTTATAAGGCATGTTAAAGGTAAGTTAGCCGGTCAGCCTTATGAGTTATCTGATTGGGAAGCTTTCATACTAATAAACCTTTTTGGTTTTGTTGATGAAAATGGAAAGCGTAGGTTTAGAACCGCCTATGTTGAAGTTGCACGCAAAAACTCTAAGTCAACATTTTGTTCAGGCATAGCGCTTTTTATGACCGCCTTTGATAAGGAGGGCGGCGCCGAAGTTTACAGCGCGGCGACCACTAGGGATCAAGCCAGAATAGTTTTCGGTGATGCGCAAAATATGGTGCGCAAGTCTACACCGCTAAAGAAAGTATTCGGTGTTCACAAGTTAAATATTCATCATATTAAGAGCGCCTCAAAGTTTGAGCCTCTTTCATCAGACGCCCAAACCCTAGATGGCCTGAATATCCATTGCGGAATAATGGACGAAGTTCACGCCCATAAGACGCGAGAAGTTTGGGATGTTGTTGAAACGGCCACAGGTGCTCGTGAACAACCCCTAATACTCGCCATTACAACCGCTGGTTTTAACAAGCAAGGCATCGGCTATGAGCAACGTGAGTACGTTACAAAAGTGCTTGATGGCGTGGTTGATGATGATACTTATTTTGGCATTATCTTTACGATTGATGAGGATGATGATCCTTTTGACCAAGAGGTTTGGATTAAAGCTAATCCCAACTTGGGCAGAAGTAAAAAGCTTGATGATATGCAGCGCTTGGCGAAGAAAGCCAAGGAAATGCCCGCCGCCCGGAACAACTTCTTAACTAAGCACCTTAATGTTTGGGTTACCGCCGAAACAGCTTGGTTAGACATGGTTAAATGGGAAAAGCTGGATGAGCGTGGCAGCTTAGAGCGCCTTAAAAACTTACCTTGTTATATTGGTTTGGATTTAGCAAATAAGCTCGATGTGGCCGCCGCTGTTGCCGCGTTCCCTGATGGCAACAAAATACATTTCCTCTGCAAATTTTATTTACCTGAAAATACAATATTTTCAAAGTCCCGAACTATCGGGAATATGTACGATACCTGGTCTAAGCAAGGTTACTTAACTTTGACTGATGGCGACATTATTGATCATGAGTACATTGAGCATGACCTTCGTCAGATGCTTACTGATTTTGACGTTAAGGCCATTGGCTTTGATCCTTGGGGTTCTACTCAGATGGCTATAAGGCTTTCTGAAGAAGGGGCCCCAATGGTGGAGATACCGCAAACAGTAAAGAACCTTTCAGAATCTATGAAAGAGGTAGAGGCGAAGGTTATCAGCGGTGAAATCCTAAAAGATAAAAACCCAATGATGGATTGGATGGCTTCAAACATCGTTGTGAAATTGGATAGAAATGAAAACTACTTCCCAAACAAAGAGCACCCAGATAATAAAATTGATGGGATGGTTGCTTTGTTCATGGCGGTGAATCGAATTATTGCGAACAGCGATGATGAAATACAACCAAACATAAGATAAAAGAATGGGCATCATAGATAGACTATTTGGCACTAAGAATGATAACGCGGTGACTTCAAAGGATCTCGCAAATCTGCTTGGTTCTTGGTATGACGCCGACAGCGGGGTTCAAATAACCCCTTCTAATTCACTCCAAATAACCACAGTCTATCAATGCATAAAAGTGTTGGCAGAATCCATTGGAATGTTACCTCTTTCTATTTTCATGGAGTCGGAAAATTTAAAAAGTAAAGACTTAAAGCATCCGCTACACAGGCTTTTAAAAGTAGGTCCAAATGATTATCAAACCGCTCAAGAGTGGAAAGAAATGGTCATTGCGCACCTTTGTTTGCGAGGTAACCACTACAGCTATATAAACAGAGTGTCGGGTAAAGTTGTAGAGTTATTGCCCTTGGCCCCCGGCTCGGTTTCGTTATCCCTTAACGATGACTATACCGTTCAATACAGAATAACCTTTAAAAATGGCGAAACAAAGCCAGCTGAAGCGAGTGAAATTCTTCATATAAAAACATTTTCTACTGACGGATTGGTTGGCGTTAGTCCGATTACACAAAATGTAAATTCATTGGGGCTTGCTAAGGCTACCGAAAAGCATGGTTCATCAATATTTAAAAACGGCGCTAAGCCATTCGGCGGGCTTAAAACCAACCAAAACTTAAAAGATGAACAGTATGATCGTTTAGTAAGCCGCCTTGAAAATCATCAAGGCGCCGATAATGGTTTTAGACCATTGATACTTGAAGGCGGTTTGGAGTGGGTGCAAGTATCGATTACTCCTGAAGATGCTCAGTATTTAGAAACCCGCAAGTTTCAACGAAATGAGATATGCGGAATTTACCGCGTCCCGCCCCATATGATTGGGGACTTAGAGAACGCCACCTTCTCTAACATAGAGCATCAGGGGCTGGAATTCGTAACCCACACATTAATGCCATACCTAACCCGTATAGAAAACCGGATTTTATTCACTCTTTTAACTGAAAATGAGCAGTTAAACCGGTATGTAAAATTCAATGTTAATGCTTTGCTTCGAGGTGATATGGCCGCCCGCGCTGATTTTTATACAAAAATGGTGCAAAACGGTGCTTTATCACCAAACGAAATTAGACAAAAAGAAGATATGAACCCGCGTGAAGGCGGCGATGTTTATCTAACCCCGCTTAATATGGCTGTAAATGGTAAGCCAATAGAGGAAAGCGCAGATGCAAACAAAAAATAAGTTTCACGCTGGCCTTAAGATTAAGTCAGTTTCTGATACTGGCGAGTTTGAAGGTTATGGCTCCGTGTTCGGCGTCAAAGACTCATACAGTGACATTGTTGTAAAAGGGGCTTTTAAAAAGTCCCTTGACCGTTGGGCTGAGAAAAATTCATTGCCGTCACTTTTATGGCAGCACCGTATGGATGAGCCAATTGGTATATATACGGAAATGAAAGAAGATGAAAATGGGCTAATGGTAAAAGGTCGCCTCCTTATTGATGATGATCCTTTGGCCAAGCGTGCCCACGCCCATTTAAAAGCCGGTTCTATAACCGGGTTATCGATTGGTTATAGTCTTAATGAATATGATTACGATAACGAAAAGGATGCTTTCATTTTAAAAGATTTAGATTTGTGGGAGGTTTCGTTGGTCACCTTCCCCGCAAATGAAGAAGCTAGAATATCTGATGTGAAAAAAGCCCTTAACGGGGGTGAAATTCCTCAACCTGCCTTAGTTGAGAAATGCCTGCGAGACGTAGGTTTTTCACGATCACAGTCCAAAGCCTTTATGGCTGATGGTTTTAAGGCTCTGCGAGACGCAGATTCAGACCGTATTGCTGCACTAGCAGCGCTTAAATCCATTACTATTTAAAGGTATAAACATGACTACTAATGTAGAATTTAAAGAAGTTGCCGAAGGAATTCAGGCCAAATTTGATGAGTTTAAAGCCGCCAATGACAAGCGTTTAGATGCTATCAGCGCTGAAAAATCATCATTAGAAAGCACCGTTGACAAGCTCAATGAGCAGGTCACGGAATTTGAAGCATATAAAAAGCAAATGGAGCTTGAACAGAAGCAGCGCAACCGTCCAGGCATTAGCGATTCAGCGGCGGCGGAATATAAGGAAGGCTTTCTTAAATTCATGCGAAAAGGTGATTCTTCGTCAATTGAAACGAAAGCAGTAAATACCGGTTCTGATGCTGATGGTGGCTTTGCTGTTCCTGAAGAACTGGATCGCTCTATCCTTGAGTTAGAGCGTGACATGTCGCCTATGCGCCAAGTTTGTCATCAGATCACAATTTCGACGGCAGATTACAAAAAGTTGGTTAATAAAGGCGGAGCTGGTTCTGGTTGGGTTGGAGAAGAAGCAGAGCGTCCAGAAACCACGGGCCCTTCTTTGGCGCAAATCACTGCGTTTATGGGTGAGATTTACGCTAACCCAGCGGCAACCCAAACATCGTTAGATGATATTTTCTTTAATGCTGAAGCTTGGATACAAGGTGAAGTAGCAAAAGAATTTGCAGATCAAGAAGCCGTGGCGTTTTTGTCAGGTAATGGCACCAATAAGCCAAAAGGAATGTTGGCTTATACGCTTTCCACCGCCGCTGATAAATCTCGAACTTTTGGTCAGTTGCAAAAAGTTGTAGCATCTGGGACTACTTCAGTTACAGGTGACAACCTGATTGATCTTATCCACTCTGCGAAGGCTGGTTACCGCCGCAACGCAAGCTTTATGATGAACAACATGAGCGTAGCTGAAGTTCGTAAGATTAAAGATAACGATGGCAACTATTTGTGGCGCCCTGGTTTAGAAGCTGGCGCTTCATCTTCACTTCTCGGTTACTCAATTGTTGAAAACGAAGATTTGGCCGATATGGCCGCGAACGCCAACTCAATTCTGTTTGGTGATTTTAACCGCGGTTACACAATTGTTGATCGTATTGGTACTCGCATCTTGCGTGACCCATACACCAATAAGCCATTCGTGCATTTCTATACTACTCGCCGCACCGGCGGAATGCTAACCGATAGCAACGCTATCAAAGTATTGAGCATGGCGGCGTCATAGACCCGCTTATTAGCTATTAACGAGGAAGGGCGGAGAAATCCGCCCTTTTTATTTATGAAAGCACTTAAATCATTTAAATACAGCCTAACTGGCAACGATGTTACCACCATTAACGAAGGTGATGAAATACCCGAAATCGCCTTGGGTTATGCTAAAAACAATGGATTTGGCGAAGAGACAGGCGCTAAAAAGGCGCAAAAACCCGCCAACAAGGCGACTCAGCCGCCATCTAACAAGGCAAAATAATGCTATTTCCTACACTGTCAGACCTCAAAGATCACTTAAATATAACAAGCGACGATTATGAATTTGATAGTGAGCTTCCCCGCCATTTGGCTGCAGCACAGGAAAAGGTGAAGGCTTACTTAAACCGTGATGTGTTTGTTTCTTTGCCGGACTCACCCTCTGATACTGATATTTTATTAAATGACAGCATCAGCCGAGCAATTTTAGAAATCGCCGGTTATTACTTTGATGCAAAGGGATCTGTCGATGCGTCAATGGTAAATAACATGCTCGATGCATTCGTAGGCCACTTACGCTTAAGCTCTTTCTCATGATTAAAACCCGATACCTTACTAATAAAGCTGAGTTTCAAAAACCAGTTAAAACAAAAGATGCATCAGGCGAATCGGTAGAGACATGGCAAACTATCGCCACTCGAATGGTGGATATACGAGCAAGTGATAGTGAATCCACCACTGAGAGTGGTGCCGATTATGAAGTGTCTAACTTAGAGCTTCGAACTCGCTATTCCAGCGTTCTAAGAGACGCCATAAAAACGGGGTATCGAGTCATTATAAACGATAAAAAATACACTATAAGCCAGCTCGGCGATGTATTTTCCCGTAAGCAGCTAACCTATTCCTTGAGCAACTATGAGTAGTTCTATTAAGGGGTACGAGAAAATAGCTAAAACGCTTAAGAATTTAGACAGTAAGAGCGCCAATAAAGTTGTTCGCCGTGGCGTGTCTAAGATGGCTCAAGTAGTCAGAAAAGAAATGAGGCGTAACGCCCCTCGCCGCACCGGCCAGCTGAATAAAGAACTTCGGTATAAGGTAAGCAGAGATAGGCAAGGTGGTTTTACTGCTCAAGTGGGCGCTTTCAATAAGGCTTACTATGCCGCATTTTTAGAGAACGGAACTAAGCCCCACAAGATACCCAAGAAAAAAGGTGCCAAGGTTGTCCTTAATGGGCGAGTTGTTCAAAACATAAATCACCCTGGCACTAAGGGGAGCAAGTTCATTTCTAAGTCGTTTCAAAAAAGCCGCAAGCGTGCTGTAGAAGAAGGCGGGAAGGTAATGTTTCAACTGATGGCTAAGTTATGAGTTCAGAGAGAATTAATACGGTATTAACCGGGTTGCCCGCCCTCACATCCGAGGTTGGTGAAAGGATAGAGTTGGCCCCAGTTGATCAGGGTATGAAAACCCCGTTCGTTTCATATCAGTTTGAAGGTGACGATCCTATTAGTGATATGTCAGGCATTGCCAATATCACCCGTCAAGACTGGGTTATTTTTGTAACGGCGAAAACCTTTAGCGTAGCTGAACGAATTAAAATAGCCGTAATCAATAATTTCACTGGTCAACATTCAGAGTTTTATGCGCGATTTATAGACTCAGAGCATAGTTATGATACTGATTTAAAAACCCACCAGTTCGCCCTAAATTATCGCGTAACTTATTAAACAACTTTTAAATTAAAAGCCCAGCCAAAGCGCTGGGTTTTTTCGTTAACCCGAGGAAATAAAATGGCTAGTACAGCAATTAGCGCGCAAGGTTCAACCCTAAAAATAGATGATGCCACTCCGGGCACACCAGACACTTTAATTGGAAATTTAATTTCCTATTCAGGCTTTGACGGTGAGGCCGGTGAAATTGACGTATCCAATCTTAGTTCGGCGGCTAAAGAGTTTAAGTTGGGATTAGTTGACAACGGCGGGTTCAATGTCGAATGGCATGTGGATCTTGAAGATGAAGGTCAGGTTATCTGTCGAGAAGCCGCCATAACTGGTGAAACCAAAAAGCTACTACTTACCCTTCCCAACTCTAAGACCGTTGCGTTTTCAGCGCTGATAAAAAATGCCACAAGTTTGAATGGTGCAGTTGATTCGGCTTTATCCGGAACAATGTCCATTAAGATCTCCGGCGCTTTGGAGTACGCGTAAATGTTTAAAGAAATTGAAGTTTCATTCCCTGGCTTTAAATATCCCGAATGCAAGCTCCGCGAGTTGAGCATTTCCCAGTTGAGGCGTGCCCCAGAAGGTGATGCGTTTGAGACAATGCTGTATGCGGTGGAGTGTGGTTTATATAACGCAGCTGGCGATAAAGTAATTACTAGTGAATACACCCTAGATAATTTCACCGATGATTGCCCTCAATCGTTTATTGAAAAGCTTGCCTCTGCCTTTGAAGAATTGAATTCACCCAATGATGAACAGGCGCTAGAAGTAGCAAAAAACTCCTAGCCCAACCCAGCGAGTTATTCACTTTTTATCTCGCTGAAAGGTTGGGTAAAACCATTTCTGAGTTGGAAGCTTCGGTTGGTCCACAAGAAATGCTTAAGTGGCAAATATTTTTCCATCAAGACCATTGGCGAAACCGGGTTAAAACCGAAACTGCCGAAGGTAAGTCTAACGCAATACTTTCACTTCTAATGGGTAAAAATGGCTAATATTGGACGCTTAACCGTAGATTTACGGCTTGCATCTCAAAAGTTTGACGCGAGCCTAAAGAAGGCTACGGCGAACCTTGGCACCTTTAGAACTAGAGCTAATAGCGCCATTAAATCAATGGGTGGTATGCAAGGCCGTATCGCAGCCTTAGTTGGTGTGGCTGGCTTTGGTGCGATGATTTCCAAAAGCTTGGAGGCTGGTGATTCAATTGCGAAAATGTCAGATAGGCTTGGCATTAGCACCGAAAACCTTTCTGCGTTCCAGCATTTGGCACAATTGAGCGGCGAGTCAATAGAGGGCTTTGACAAATCTATTGAGAAAATGGTTCGTTCCATTGGTGAAGCCGAAAGAGGAATAGGCACGGGGAAAGTCGCCTTCGAAGATTTGGGAATTTCTGTTGATCAGTTTGCGGGCAAGAATGCAGATGAGCAGTTTCTCATTATTGCGGATGCTATCAGCAGCTTGGAGAATGAAACACTTCAAGCCTCATTGGCATCAGATATATTTGGCCGCTCTGGAATTAAGCTTTTAACCACAATAAAAGCGGGTAGGGAGGGCTTTGAATCCGCCCGTGAAGAGGTTGATAAGTATGGCCTTGCGTTAAATCGAGTAGATGCCGCGAAAATTGAAGCAGCCAATGATGCAATCCTTCGTGCTAAGCAGGCGATGAAAGGTGTATCAATGCAAGCTACTGTTGAGTTGGCGCCAATACTTGAAGAAGTTTCTAATCGTTTTGTAGCTGCAGCCACTGAAGGTGAGGGTTTTGGTGAAAAGGTACGAAGGGGCTTGCAAAGCGCTAGTAGTTTTATTGGCGTATTTGTTGATGGGATACATGGTATAGAAGTTATTCTGAAGGCCGCCGAAGTTGCAATTAAAGGTTTCGGTTTCGTTTGGTCTCAAGTGATGACCATGGTCGTTAACGATGTTCTTGTACCGTTCGCCAATAAAGTTTCAAATTTTGTTCTTGCTCCAATCCGTGAGGTTTTAGCGTTCGGCGCTCAGTTTTCGTCTGTTGCTCAAGGCATGCTCGATGAAATAAACCAGTTAGGCAATGCTCAGAGTTTTGAAACCCTAGAAAATTTAGCTGGTGTAATGGCCGAAAGCTTTAATTCATCTAAAGATGAACTCCATAATCTGATGATGGAAACCATTCCATCAGAAGCGATGAAGGAAAAAATCAACGAGGTATTTGCAAGCGCAGAAGAACGCGCTGTTGAATCAGCCAAAACGGTGAGCCGTGTATATCGTCAAGAGGTGGCCACCTCTTCCGGTGAAACAGAAACCACCGAAGAAGAAAAAACGCCTCAAGAAGAACTTACCGAAAAAAGAACTTATTTGCAGCGTGTTGCTGATTTGGAAATAGGCCAGAGTAAAAAGTTAGCGGCAATCAAGCAGGCGATAAAGCTGAAAGAAGTGGTGGGCAACCAATTTAAAGCGATTTCGGAAGCAGTAGCATCCGCACCATTCCCCGCAAATATACCTGCAGTCGCTTTTGCAACGGCTCAAGGTTTAGCGGCCGTTGCTGGCGTTAGAAGTGCGGGCTCATTCGAAGGCGGTGGCTACACTGGTAGGGGCGCTCGGGTAGGTGGTACAGATGGTCGAGGTGGAATACCTGTTACTGTCCACCCAAACGAAATGATCATTGATATGAATAGACAGCAGCCTTCAACTGGCGCTTACACGCCATCGGACAACCGGCCAAGTAGCTCTAATCAATTTAATGTTGCTTTCAATAATACATTTAATGGCTCGGCAGGTGATTCAATCGATGCGCTAGAGCGCCAACCTCGAAGAGCAAAGCGCGTTCTTTCTCAGCTACTGGCAAGGCCTGTTTAAAATGTTTCCAATAGATAAATTCTCAGCCGTTAAAGCCGAATTAGTTGTTGATAGTCGCGCCCCGGCGGCCCGTTTATATCGGTATAAATCAGCGGGTACTCTTACGCCTTATTACCGATTCACATTAACGAGCCCGCCACTTGAATATAGAGAAGCGATGGCCGTTGATGCAACCCTTGATTCTTATCACGGTAATTTAGTAAATTTCCCCTTGCAAAATCCACTGCCTCAAATCAAGTCACGAACAGGTCTTTTTTTGTACGTTACTGCGTCAAAAGGTGATTCACAAATTACCGTTGGTGGATTCCCATCGAACGAAGTTGATGCGGCCGTAGCGGGTGACTTCCTAAAGATAACCGGAAGCCAAAAAAGCTACCGAATTCTTAGTGATGCCACCGCAAATGCTTCAGGCCAGTGCGTCATTAAATTAACTCAACCCCTCATTCAAGCTTATTCAGCCCCGGCAGTTATCGATTATGGCGCAGATGTTGTTTTTCAGGTTTGTATGGAAGATAGGGACAGCGGCGAAGTGTCAGTGCAAAACAATAAGTTTGTTGTCCATGATGTAGAGCTAATTGAACAGATATGATCGAATTAGATGAAGATACTTTACAGCGGCTAAAGAATAATTCAGTAGAAGGACGCGGGGCTATTTACCTTGTAAAGATAAGGGTAAACAGTGAGTGGGTTTATATTACTGATGCTGATGCTCCAATTTCTTACGCTGGGGCTACATATAGTCCAGGGTATATTTCTGACGAAAGTATTGATGATATAGAAACAACTTCAGAACCCAAAACTAACGATCTTACTATTGAGTTAGATGCCAATGAGCCAAGCTTTGTAGCCCTTCTTTTGAATGAAGGTTGGATGAATGGCCCCGTAACAGTGTTCGAACAGCATTATGATAATGAAGGCTTAATTCTGACTAAAAACGCCTTTGAAGGCCTGCTTGATAGTAGAAGCATGGATCCTGAAAAAAAGACTATCAGCCTAACCGTTTCTAGCGTTTGGTCTGACTTTGAAAAGCAGGCTGGAATTAGAACAAACACTAAATCTCAGCAGCGGATTTATTCCGGTGATACTGGGTTTGACCACGCCGCCAAGGCCTCGAGAAAAATATACTGGGGTCGAGAAGCCCCCGCATCATCCACTGCCGGCACTACAACAACCACATCAAAATTCGCTAATCCGGAGTTGCAATAAATGGGCTTCTTAGATGATGTATTTGATTTCGCATTTGGGTGGTTAATACCTGATGTGCCCGAACCGCTTCCTCCAGGCGCAGAGCTTACTAGTGCCTCAACAGATGCGAACATAAAAAAAATATATGGGAGCGTAGAGAAAGAAACCGGCACCATCGTATTTAAAGAAACAAACGATGCCGATAGTGATGATATCAAAAATGACTTGCTTCATATTATCGTTGTCTGGTCTGAAGCAGTTGAAAGCATAGATGAAGTCTATATTGATGATATTCATTATAGTTCCAATGATTCTGTCTTTTATCATGATGATGGCGGAAAGGTTGTTTTCGTTGTCAACTTTCCGAATGGAATGGGATCTTACTCCGACCCATTACTAACAAACGCAGGTTGGCGAACTGATGATAGGTTGGACGGTAAAGCCTGCTCATATGTAAGGCTAGAGTACCACGGCGGCGAGAACGCTATTTCTTCTGAGCCTAATTTAACTGCCGATCTAACCGGCACAACATTTACCAACCCTGCAAGAGCGCTACGCGACTATCTAACTAATGGGGTATACGGCAAGGGCTTACCAGAGTCGTATTTAAATTTATCTCACTTCAACTATGCCGAGGCGCTAAGTAATTCTGACGTTGAAGAGCAAAGCGGCAGCGGAAATAATAGAGATTTGTTTTCATGTAATGTTGCACTTGATACTAGCAACACTGTTTTAGATAACGTAAACATACTATTAAAGCCAATGCGGGGATGGCTTCCTGTTATAAATGGCCAGCTCACCCTTATTGTTGAAGAAGATAGCGCCCCAGTATCGCAACCCATTATCGAACGTGATGTTTTACAGCTGGGGAAAATCACTGAAGGCAATAAAAATAGTAGATTTAATCGCGTAAGCGTCTCTTACTATGATCCTGAAGCAGATGGTAGTAAACAAGAAGCGGTATACCCTGAAAAAGATAGTGATACCGAGAGCGCCCTTCAGGCTGAAGATAATGGCGTTGTGTTAGAAACCACTATCGAGCTTTCGACTTGCCGAAATTATTATGAGGCGCTTGAATTCGCTAAAACTTACCTTGAGGTATCGCGTCAGCAGTTAAGAACCACTATAACGCTTCCGAAATGGGCAACGATATATCATGTAGGTGATATCGTTCCGGTTTCTCACTCATTCCCCGGATGGGATGGCAAGTTATTTCGTATCGAATCGATGGAAGAAAACAGGGAGGAAGTCGTATTAAAGGTGCGGGAGCATCAACCTTACATTTATGATTTCTTTGGTGATGGAGATAAACCAAAGCTTCCTGATACTAGCTACACTCCAAGCGCCCCACTTCCTCCATCAGATTTAAATATAGAGCATATCTATAGCAATTTTGTGCAGGTACGGGTTAGTTGGGTTTCGATAGCTCCCCGCTTTGATTATCAGGTTTTGACTCAGGACGGCCTTGTGTTGGAATCTGAACGAATTGCAATAAACTCGGTAGAGTTAACGGGTTTCGATCTTGGTTCTTATCGCTTTCGTGTTCGCGCCATTGGCGGCCTTGCTCAAAGAAGTGGATGGTCAGAAGTTGCACTAGTAATGCAAGCGCCTGGTGCGCCTACTGATATAACGGTTAATGCTGAGAATTTTGAGTTGGAAGTAATCCCTTATTTAGCGGGTTCAGACTCATCAACGGCGTTTTTGTTTTCTATTAGTCACGTCTTAGAAGATGAAGAACCGCCTATTCCTCACCGTGGCCCATCTCATACATACACGTTTACAGGGTTAGCGCCCAACACTGAATACAAAATCTGGGTAAGTTCGTTTAACGCCCTTGGCCAGTCAGGGTGGATATCGACAAATGCAATCACTTCAAATGATTTAGCTCGATGGGAAGATATTGTTAGATCGGTACAGTTGCCGGGGCTGCCCGGTAACTTAGGAGATACCATTAGTGGCGTGATGGAAGATATTGAAAACTGGTCTAAGCAAACAGGTGACTTAGGTGAAGAATACGAAGCGCTGATTTACAACGTGTCTCAGGTTGAGCAAGCCAATCAAGCCAATAGCCTAGAGATTATCGCTGTACGAGAAAAAGTTGGCAGTAGTAGTGTTCAGGCTCAAATATCTGAATTTAAGAATGCGCAAATTGGCTATGAAGATAGCGAGGGGAATTGGGTTGAAGGCGCCGCGTTCGCTCAAGCGTTCACTGAGGTAAAAATAAATAACCTAGAAGGGCAAGCTGTTAGCGTATTTTCATATTTCCAAGCGCTCGAAAATGCCATTGGCGAAGTTGAAGGGCAAATTCAATTTGCTATTGATGCTAACGGCCGCATGACTGGTGTATTTATCAATGGAAGTGAAAGCGTTTCTGAGATTATTTTTCTCGCTCAAAACACTTACTGGGTTAATAGCGAAGGCTATGTTGTATTGGGTGTTAATACCTCTACTAACGAGCTTGAGTTTCACGGCTCTGGACGATTCTGGGGCAAGCTAGTTTCACCAGAATTCCAAATGATCGGCAGCAACTTTATGAAGGTTGAATTGGCTGATGGATTTGGCGCCGATGACCTTTGGTATTGGTACGGCCCCGCGTTATTAGATGGAAACGGTGAGCCAGATTTTGCCAGCCTTACAAAATCCAATGCTATTGAATGGAAAGATACAGACGGCAATGCGTATTTTGGCGGCAACTTATCTGCAGGTGCGTTAAGCAATGGTGCCAGAGCTACGCTTTTATCGTTAAATCCATCCGTTGAAATAGGCGAGTTCACAACGAACGGAAACGCTAAGCAAATTGTTTTCGGAATATTGTGGCGCGGTACCTACGTTGATAATAATTCATGCCCTACCACAGAGCTCACGGACCCATCCGCCACATTAACACTACAGAGAAGTTTAGGCGGTGGCGCGTGGCAAACCATTAAAACTGAAAATGTAACTGGGACTGTCACGACGACTCAGATTGATGAACCGGAGACAGGCACAACGTGTACGTTCAACGAGAACACTACTGCCTCATTCACATACACAGATACTCACACTTCAATGGGCACTTTCAATTATCGGGTTGTTGTTTCAAATCAGTACCGGCACTTAATGCAGCAATTTATCACCCGTCAAGAATTATCAGTCTTAAGCACTGAGGTATAGCAATTAAATGAGCGAATTTATTTTTAATCTGAGCGATATAAGCGCATCAGATGGTAACTCCGTGGTCACTGTTAATAACAGTGATTCAGTTTTCGGTGTGGTTGAGGGAAGCCAGTTGTTTATTGCTGGCAAAATTCCCAGCACTATTCTTGAAAGCAGTACAACGGACAGTACGCTCACCCTTAGTTCGTCGTGGGCGCAGGGTGACGTGAGCAATGTGGCCGCGAAAATCATTCCCATTGGTGCCGTGGCTGAATTGCTCACAGCGTTAGAGCGAAACCGAGCAGCTTATCAAGCGTTTGTAGATGCAGGCGGAGCGGGCACCTCTGAGGTTTCTTGGGGTGACATTCTTGCTTCATCGCTACCGGAGTTTGTGAGACGCTGGGCGAAATACAGCGAGATAACCGACAAACCCGATTATGCTCAAGGCTGGCCAGATTTTGAAAACGTTACCGGTAAAGTCTCTACTGAGCAGTTGCCCGATAATATCGATACTGATAACAAGAAAACTCAGGCAGTAAGCCCACCTGTTGAAAACGATCCATCGCTTACACAGCTATTAGTTGAATACCTAAAGTTAAAGCAAACGGAAACCATACCAACGGCCTCACCTAACAATCGCCGAGAAATCCTTACCGATGGCATACGCGGATTGGTTCATGTTGCTATGCCAGATTCATGGTTTACGGTGCCTAATTCGCTGCAAAGTCGTAAGTTCATGGTGATGCCTAGTAGTCGTTATTTAAAGCTCAATGCAACGTATACGGGCGATATTACGCTTCGCGTTTGCCCAATGGGTAATGGTGGTAATGGTTTACCAGGCAATCCAACACTCGCCAACCACCAATGGCACACAGTAACCGCGAGCGTTACCAACCTGACTACTATAGGCAATGGCTTCATCGGTGTGATTGATTTCATTCAAATGGGCAACCGATGGGAAACCTTAGACACTGAAAAATCACACTTTGAATCACTTAACGCTTACTACACTCGCGACAATGACGCGTCAGTTTCCAGCCCGTTTTTAACCTTCTCGCTACGCAGTGATGGGTATTGGTACAGCGAAGATATGACACCTAGCAGCCCTCACACGTTGGGTGGTAGTTGGGTGCAAGATGGTAATACATTCACCGTTACCGAGGCTACAAGCGGCACAGATGCGTTACGTTTTTTCGCGGATGCGTTAGACGATTATGAATTTGAGCTCGTGATCGTGGTGAATTATGTGAGCGGCAAGCTGGCTATTACAGATGCCAACCAAGACCCCCGCATCATCCACTACTCAGGAACCGGACGGTATATCACAAATGACCGCATTTACTTTAAGCGCGGCGGTAGCTCTGTCACTGCAGCATTTACGGTTGAGTCTACAAGAATGAGAATGCCGCACTATGGATAGATTGTTTGATATTAATTTAACCGTGGCGTCTAGCTGGACTGATGGTACAGAATGGTCAGATTGTAACCCCGCGCAAGAAGTTGAAAATATTTATCGCCGTGAGTTTTCAGGTAGTGAAGAGGAAGATCCAGAATACCGCATAGACCCTGGCGATAACTTCTACATCGGCTCAAGTGCCAATCAAGTTAAAGACTGGACGCCCCGAACGTTACCGTGGACCTTCGATATAGACAAAGGCCGCGAAGGTAATCCTCTTTCGTTTTACTTCGGCTTACAAGTCGGTGAACGCGATATTGATTACAACCTTGATAGCCACAGCCCTTGGATTCAAAACGTTTCCGGTGATTTTATTATTGTCGGGGCTAACTACCATCGTTTTTTCGGAATAAAAGCCAAAGATTCAGACCCCGCATTAAAGCTAACCAGTAACAATCGCGGCGGCGAGGTGTATAGCGCTTCGCTGAATAACGCGGGGCTTATCGAAACACAGGGTTACGCTATGTTCGATTGGATATTTAGAAAGCTAACATTCATCAATACGATATTTAAGTTTTTAGATATTCCTACCGGCTCAAGTAACGTAAGCACGCAAGATTTCAATGTAACCGGCACCGGTGACATTGGCATGGTTATTCGCTCCGGTCACTCTGATATGGAAGTGATCGGCGGCAAGATAGTTAATGAGAACCACAATTACAGCGAAAACGAAACGTTATTGCATGGCTTAAAAATTGAAGCCGGTGATGCTGCCATTGTTCGTTATGTGGAAACTAAAGGCTTTAGCGGCAACGGTTTTAAATTTGAATGTGAAGTTGATGCAAAAGGCTTGGTATCTCAGCGCGATGGTGCAGGAATAGAATTTCAAGAATACTCAACCGCTCGCGATTGCATGATTAGCTGGGCTAGGCAATTAGCCGGTGACAGTTTTGCTTACTATTTTCACAAAGGTGGTGAGCTTAATAACTCTGGCTGCAACTTAGATGAAGTGGGTGGCTTGGGTGTTGTTGTCGCTGGACCTAATGCAACGGTAACGATTAACGGCGGCGACTACCGCGCTCATTTGCCTTTGCCGTTTTTATCGGCCCTTGGTCCTTGCACGTTCGTTCTCAACAGCGTAACCGTTAATGGCATTCTCTATAACGAAACGATTGAATTGCTAGAAGGCGAGGCTTGGCGCGGCGAGAAAGCCACAGTAACTTTAGATTCTATGGAAGTGAGCGCTAATAAAACGCTTTACCTGCCATACATGCACATACCAGAGCTAGCAAATGCTATTGCCGTGCAGGGTTCAGAAAGACCGTTTCAAAATGTAATTACCTTACCCAGCGGGGCAAAAATACTTCCTACCGTAAATGGTTCTATTCGATACATGCCAAGTACGGCATGGCTTCATTTAGACCCAGGTGAATCAGCGATTGATTATTTCCGCTATTCCACTGAAACCCTAATATACATGCATCAGTTTACTATTAAAGGTTCTGAGGAAGTAAGCCCCAAAGTTGTGCAGCCTAATGCGTTTAGCGGTTCAGGGTGGGCTAACAATGATGGTGTTTATACGACAAGCGGTACCAGTAATTCACTTACCGCGGCTTACGCATTTGAAACAGATGAAATCTATCAAGTAATTTTAAACCTTACTGACCGTTCAAGTGGTTCGGTTATGCCGAAACTTGGCAGTGCTATACCAAAATATAGCCACAGCATTGAGGGTTATGAAGTCTGGTTAATACGTGCGCCAGCGAACACTACACAAATAGAAATAACCGCCTCCGGCTATAAAGGCGCGGTACAAAATATCTATGTTCAAAAGCTTATAAGAACAGAAACGCCAACTGTACCGACATTAAGTGGCGAGGCTAACGGCTCGGATATTGATTTAAGTTGGAAGCTTATACCAGTTCGACGTTTGCGTGATGACTACGTTGCGGACATTCACATTCAAAACCAAGAGATGGCGCTTAACGACCAAGATGGCTACCGAATGTCTAGCAGTGCGGGAAAAAACTTCTTGTTCGAGAATGTGAGCGTTCAGAACCGACGAAATGGTATTACTTTAAAAGGGGCTCAATCCCTTGAAGTTGATGGTATGGACTTCATCGGCGGTTACGGACTGACTCTGCAGGATGGTGAAACCCTGAAAGACGATTACCCTAACTCAACGTGGCAAGTTGCGGTAGTGGGGGATTTATATGGTCCATTTGTTGAGAACCAACAACTCGGAAATATTACAGCGGACCTATTGCTCAACTCAAACTATGGCAACTACCAAGCAGACTTTGGCAACTCTGACATTATTGTTATTAACAGCTCAAATTATGATGAAGATAGCTTCTTATACAGCGCCCACATTTATAACCTTGACGGCAAGAACGGCTCAGACTCAATAACGGATTTAAAAAAGCGCACTGAAATGGTTAACAGCCGTTTAGAGGGCGCTTGCAAAATCACTCGTACTCACAAGCATGGGTGCGTAACGCTAGCCAATAACGAATACATTCAAGGATATGGAACCCGCGAAGTATTCTCGGTTAGTGATAGTGCAGCTTACTTCGAGATTTGGAATTGCACCGTTGATGGGGTTCGCTGCGTGAATACCACGCAGATGAACAACCAGAAAAAAGATTCGAATTATTTTTATGAAGGGCGTGGGTTATTGGGTGGTAATCATTCATCAATTGAAGTCCTTAAAACCTACCCCACTTTGGACGACTCAAACCGCTTCACCATGACCGATATGGAATTTCAATCATCAAGTGATAGTGGTTCAACATGGGCAACCTTGGACGTTGATAATGTTGGCTTACCCGGCGTTATTGGTTGTTTCAAACGCTCAGTTAACTTTTCAAGCGGTACTTATCAAATTCGGTGCAGGTGCTTAAATGGTGCGCTTGTTGGCGCTTGGTCTAACACAATTTCAATTACAGTATAAAGGGCGAATAGAATGGGTATAGTATTTGACGGCAATGGTCATATAGGCGGATTTATTGCCAATTTAACGGGGGATTTCGATGTAATACTCCCCACGATAGAAATAGATGATTTTTTCGGGTGCATTTTTAGTAGCAATAGCACCGATAGCTTTATACAGATACGGGAAAGCGAGGTTAGGCTCCGCATGGGCGAGGGCGGTACGACTGTTGATGTACCCCCAGTGACTGTTCCGTCTACTATTACCGATGGGCGCATTACCAGAGTAGGCACCACTGTAACGTTTACGTTTGGTGGAAATACCGCAACTGGTACGTCAAGTGGGGTGTTGGACATTAGAGGGTGGGGGAGGCGTTCGGCGGATGCTGCATATTTTTTGGGGAAAATGTCCGGAGTTGCTTCAATAACTGGCGATTCTGATGGGGTTATAACCCATGATTTTGATGGCGGAGTGCAAGGCGACACGCAACTCACCAATACATCAGGAGATTACGACCACGGAACATTGATAGGGTTTACTACTGGCGGCTATGAAGGCGCTTCCACACCCACCCCTAGTGTAGCGAATGCAGGTGCAGACCGAAGTAATATAAGTGCAGGTGATGAAGTTACGCTTGATTCATCTGCGTCAACAGGCGTAGTAAGTCGCGTATGGTCAGAGGTTACAAGTACAGGTGTAACCCTAAGTGACGATACAGCCATTTCACCTACATTCACGGCTCCTAGTTTTAACGCCCTAACAGAAATTAAATTCTTACTAACTACTACTGGTAGTGACGGTACAGAAGATACAGATGAAGTAAGCTTTTTTGTGTTGGAAGATGGCGTGGTGGTAGCAGACCCAACAATTACGATATTGACCCCATACACATACCAGACGAAAAAAGCAGACTCGCTATCTGAAGCTATATTTACGTTATCTGGTTCAATTACAGATTTGCCAGCAGGGGCTACAGCTGAATATCAAGTAGGCAGCGGCAATTGGATTCAAGCCCCGACAGACTCTAACGGCAACTTCTCTACAGACGTAGTAATAACTAATCAGCAAAACATAACTGTAAGGGTTAGCACTAATACTGATGTTACAGATACAGTAAGCTACATAACAGCAGGCGCTACTTGGCTTGCTTGGTGGCAGTCTAATGAGTCGGGGAGAGGATCTAGCACTCAGAATAGCATACTTGGCGAATTAACTACCGCAGAGCCAAGACCAACTATGTTTAAGAATGGTGTTTGGCAGAGGCTTTTAGACCCAACAAGCGAAGATAGTTCAGGTGGCTCTACGTGGGTTCGTATTGCGGTTGAGTACGCCAAAATCGGTATTCCTATCGGCGTTATTAACGTTGCTGTCGGGGGTACAAGTATAGAGCGCTGGATTCCATCTAGTAATGATTTGTGGGATACGCGAATCATGCAAGAGGTTACCGAAGCAGACTGTGGCGGCATATCGTTTACAGCTTCACTGGGTGGTGAATCCAACGTTGATACCGATGGCGCAACCTTGCGTACATGGCTTGAGGAAATGATTAACGCCTTACATGCCGAATTTGGAACGAGCCATTACTTAACTTATGTGCCCAGGAGTTACGAAAACGGACTAGGCGATACATTGCGTGCTGAATTTGACTACATCATAGAAAACAACCCCAACTGCCTTTTTGGTGGAGATACATCAGTTGTTGACCTTTCAGTAAATAGTGATGGAACACACTTAAATTCAAGCTCACAGGTAAACGAAGCAGCGTTGATTCGTTTTGCGGCTTTTACAGCACCGGAAGAAGCGCAAAACCAAGCCCCCACCGCAAACGCTGGCCCCGACCAATCAGTTGCGGCGGGTGTAAATGTTCAGCTAGACGCTACTTTAAGTTCAGATCCAGATGGGGCTATAGTTTCTTACGGCTGGACTCAGCTGGATAACGGTAGTGATAGTGTAGTTTTGTTAGATGCAAATACGGCCACGCCAACATTTGTATCTCCGACAAAAACAACGTCCCAAATCTTACGGTTCGAAGTCACCACGATTGATGATGATGGCTTGAATGACACTGAAATTGTTGAAGTGCTTGTTGAGGCGGTAGAGCCAAATGCCATACTTGAAATTATGGAAATATTGGATTACACCTTAATACCTCAAGGTAACATTATCGCCTATAAAGATAGAGCGAACCGTGAAATGTTTCAGTTTAGGCCGTCCGCTACGGCAGGTATTGTCACCGACCTCGATGGTTTTTTAAATTTAGAAGAAAATACCATTTCTAAAATTGAAATAGTTTCCGGAACGCAGAAAATATCAACCGATTCAACTTCGGTGAAAGCGGTAGGTTCAAAGCTTTTTGCCCGCCTTGGGGATCTAAACCTTGAAAAAGGTAAAAACCCTTTTAGCATTATCTTCTACGTTGGCTCGGATCAGCGGGGCTTGGTTGTAACTTCGGTCGGCACTTCTGGCTATAAGCAAATGGAGTACATGATAGACTCATAGCTTTGTGTAACCTTATACAGTAGTCGGGGGAAAGGTAACTTATTGATTCCAATAAGTTCGCCTTTCCCTAAATTCCCTCATATTCCTAACATAAAAAAACGCCTAAAACATACTTCAAACCCGCGATGCTAAAGCATTTGATTATTCCGATGCGCCTTAACTTGACATGGTAGCGCTCTATTTAGGGTTTCGCGCCCTAATGGCCGTTAACACCGCAAAACCTTTCCTAACGCAAAGGTGGTCAAACACCATAAATCAATGAGTTAAAACGCTCAATCTGTTAGGAACGTGCACCTTTCAGCTGTTGTTTTTCCTATGTATATCAAAGGGATTTAAAATCCCTCGTCAGTAATGACGTGCCGGTTCAAGTCCGGCCCCGGGCACCATTTTCTAAGTATTCAAATACATCCAATATAAATTCTTAAAGCTTATAATATGCCTAGTTATTTCTAGTATTTTGCTTTACGGCTAAGTCACGCTCTGTGCTACCATATCGTCCTAATCTGATTGAGTTTACTGCGTGCTTCCACATATTAATTCCATTCTAGCGCTTAGAACGTCTGAGCTTAAACGCGCCAAGCGAGCATTCAATGCCCGTGGTAGTAAAGTTATTCGCTGCGAAATTTGCTTACTGCCGGTAAACGCCTGTATTTGTGCTGATAAGCCTGAACCGCAAGCATCCTGTGCGGTACTATTCATCATGTATAAGGGCGAGTACTACAAGCCTACCAACACAGGAAGGTTAATTGCAGATGTAGTAGCAGAAAACTACGCGTTTGTGTGGCACAGAACCGAGCCCGATGCGGATTTACTGGCGTTGCTCAACAATCCTAAATACCAACCTATTATTATATTTCCTCACGAGTATGCTGAGCCAGAACGCTGCATACCCAAGCCAGAACCTAAAACAAACAAAGTTCCGTTGTTTATTTTTTTAGACGGTACGTGGCGTGAAGCACGGAAGATGTTTGGTAAGAGCCCTTACCTTGATAAGTTTCCGGTGCTGGGTGTATCCCCTGAAATATCGTCTAATTACTTGTTGCGTGAATCTACACGAGAATTCCAGCATTGCACTGCAGAGGTGGGAATAAACGTGTTAGATTTGGCAGGTGAGGTTGAAGCGGCTACGGCGCTAGCTAAATATTTCAGTATTTTTCGACATCAATACTTAAAAGGGAAGCCCCATTTAAGTCACAAAATTGAATTTGCAAAGGCGCAAGTTAAGTAACCCTTGTCTTGCGTGCATTCGAGCTTAACTATAAGGTTAAGCAATCAAAACCCAAGGAGAAAAACATGGCAACAGTTACGTTTCAAGGTAATTCAGTTTCAACTGTAGGTTCGCTTCCAGAGGTTGGGCAACAAGCCCCAGACTTCACGTTAGTTAAAGCGGATTTAGGTGAAGTAACCCTCGCTGATCTTAAGGGTAAACGCGTTATTCTTAACATCTTCCCTTCTATCGATACGGGTACATGTGCAACGTCAGTGCGTAAATTCAATGAACAAGCAGCGGGTTTAGACAACACACAAGTTATTTGTGTATCTGCCGACTTACCGTTTGCAGCTGGTCGCTTCTGTGGTGCTGAAGGCATTGAAAATGTTATTACCGGTTCTACTTTCCGTACAAGCTTTGGTGACGACTATGGTGTTGCGTTCACTTCAATGCCGCTAACTGGTCTGCTATCACGAACAGTAGTTGTGATTGATACCGACGGTAAGGTACTTTATACCGAGCAAGTGGCTGAAACCACTGAAGAACCAAACTACGATTCAGCAATGGCTGCTTTGTAATTAAGCGTGTAAAGCGTAAATAGCTCAAACCAGTAATGCCCACTGCGTTACGTGGGCATTTCAATGGAGAGGGTGATATGTCGATGTTAGTTAATGTTCAACAACTTGCCACGCAACTGCAAGATGAACCCATCATTTTAGTGCGTGCGGTTATGGATGACCCGGTTACCAAAACGCCTGATTCTCGTGATGCTATGGTGTTGCCAAACTCTGTGGATATAGATTTAGACGGCGAGGGCAGTGATCACACCACGGGTTTCCCCCATAGTATGCCAACCGAATCTGACTTTGCTTTGTACTTAGGGCGACAAGGTTTGACAGAGCGTTCGTCTGTTGTGGTTTATGATACCCGAGGCATGTACAGCGCCCCTCGTGTTTGGTGGATGTTTAAGGCCATGGGGCATGAGAACGTAAAATTGTTGAATGGCGGCCAAGTAGCCTGGGAAGATAAAAGCTTGCCGGTATCAGAACAACGAATTCCCTCACATTTTAAGTATGAAAGTAATGCGCAGAGCAAATGGTTCGTCAATAGCTCCGCGGTTATTCAAGCGATTAACACCGATGCGCAACTGGTAGACGCCAGAAGTGAAGCTCGGTTTTACGGTCAAGTTGCAGAGCCTCGCCCTGGGGTTCGTTCTGGGCACATGCCAGGTGCTTACAATCTTCCATTCACAGCGCTGTTAGATAATGGCTTTTTCTTAAGCGTTGAAGAATTAAAAAGCGTTTTTGCCAATGCCGACATTGATTTGTCGAAGCCAATTATCTGTACCTGCGGCTCGGGGGTTACAGCGTGCATCATTGGCGTTGCTGCGCTCATGTGTGGTGCAAGTGATGTTGCTGTTTACGACGGTTCTTGGTCTGAATGGGGGGCAAATGCAACCTATCCAGTAGTGAAAGATTAACCTTCGTATAAGTTAGGGTAGTCGTGTTACGTGTATATATTTCAAAGGAGTTGAGCTTATGAATACACCTCCTCGTGTTGTCATATTAACTGGTGCAGGAATTTCAGCTGAATCTGGGTTAAAAACATTTCGAGACAACGACGGATTGTGGGAAGAACATAGTGTAGAAGACGTGGCAACGCCCGAAGCTTTTGCACGAAACCCTGAACTTGTATATCGATTTTACAATGAACGAAGGCTGCAACTCACCAACACTTCTGTTATACCCAATGCAGCCCATGAAGCGCTAGCAACACTTGAACGCACATTAAAAGGCCAACTTACGTTGGTTACACAAAACGTGGACGATTTGCATGAACGGGCCGGTAGCGAACGTATTTTGCACATGCATGGAAAATTACTGTCTAGCCGTTGTGTAACTACAAATAACACATTTGAATGCAATACAGTATTTGATGGCCAGTCTGTTTGTACTTGCTGCAATACCACAACCTTGCGACCAGACATTGTATGGTTTGGTGAAATGCCCTTGTATATGGATGAAATTTCCCAAGATATTGCCAATGCCGATATCTTTATAGCTATTGGAACCTCTGGTAATGTTTACCCTGCGGCTGGGTTTGTGATTAATGCAAAAGATTCTGGTGCCAGATGTATAGAATTGAACCTAGAACCCAGCGCAAACAACTATTTATTCGATGAATCTATTAGCGGTAGTGCCACTAAGATAGTCCCAGAATTTGTCGCTCGGTTAATTAAAGAATATGACTTGTAAATAAACCAATGATTTAATGATAGAAACCGCTAAAGACTATTCACTAGCCTATAAGCTCACGTAAACTGAGCGCTTAAAAATACAGAGTAATAGAAATAACCCATGCCTTACCTTAATGAATTTTTGACCATTGCCCTAGTACACCTTGTTGCAGTGGCTAGCCCAGGCCCTGACTTTGCAGTAGTGGTTCGAAATAGCCTCGCGTATGGTCGCCGTATTGCTATTTATACCAGCATTGGAATTGGACTCGCAATTTTGCTGCACGTTGGGTATTCATTAGTGGGGTTAAGTGTGGTTATTGCCACCACGCCATGGCTGTTTAAAACCTTTAGTTATCTTGCTGCAGGTTATCTTTTATATCTTGCTTATGGGGCACTAAAAAGCGGGCCTAGCCAACCACCAGTAGATGGAGAGGCTGAGGTAAGTATTAATGTAGATAATAAAATAGATAATTCTGATGAAAACAGGCTAGCTAACACCAAGGCAGCTAATAACAAAAAAGCTAGCCCACTAATTTCTGC
>MDTG01294073.1_pt1 | contig 44730 bp, 57 predicted proteins | sample 811421 | NCBI WGS metagenome assembly MDTG01 (sample SAMN05326645, study PRJNA326480) | marine metagenome | isolation source: seawater | place: Pacific Ocean: South East | collected 2011 | reverse complement strand
GCAGGTGGCATTGGTAAAGGTGGAAGGAAGCTTAGTTATGTTGCTACCGTTCAAGGAAATGGAAACCTATTGATAGGAAAGGCCTATACAGCTCTTTTAGATCTCAAACCTGGAGATAATTTTGAGATAAAAATGGGACGTAAAGGCTTCCGTTTGGTTCCAGAAGGAGAAGGTTAATTTCAAAAAAACAGTACTACTCAATCCTAAAAAACCCGAGAAGCATATATGCCTCTCGGGTTTTTCTTTTGGAAGAATTTTTCCAGATAATTAGTCTTGATTATTCACCTATAGTTCATTTACCTTATTGAAATTAAGATCCACTTTTCCTTTTTTTTATCATTCTTTCAATTGAAGCAATATTTCATTTGACCTTTCTATTCTTTTGATTCTTTGAGCTTTCTGGTTTTCTCCTCTAATCAGAATTCGCCTGCATCTTTTGTAAATTATCGCTTCTTTATAGCTACGTCATATCGATTCTATTTGATTTTAACTCTTAGAGTTTCTCTTCAAGCTAATTCTTTCATATCTCAATTCTTGCTATCTTATTTTGCTATGTTTGTTACCATTTTAGAAATTTCCTTGTCAAGAGTCATTTTTGTACTCTAGTAATTTCTTATAAGTTCAATTATATGGTTTTATTTAGTTTGTAATTGATTTTTTACACTCACATTTCTACATCTCATCTCGCTATCTTTATGGGGTTGTTTTTTACCTACATCTTGTTTGATTCCTTTAATGACGCGATAGTTACTAATACTTCAGAACTATTGCTTAATTTTTTACGTGTTGTTTTTATAGATCTGTTACTGCCTCTATCATTTTTTTTTGCTGTGATGCTCACATTTTTAGTTAATTGGAGTTGGATTCCAATTTCAAAAAATGAACGCAAACGAGGTATTGGTATTGAGGAGCTAAAAACAAAACTAATTGATTGAGTCTTTTTTTTTTCTACCTACTATAGTTTACTTAATTATTAATTTTTAAAAATAAAAATTATTTTACTTTCTTACTATTAGCTTTCACACCGAAATAAACCGATAAGACAACTAAAATAATAACTAAAATTGAGTTGCTATTTCCAATAATTTCTATAAGCATGCTTCTATTCACTAGTTGAAATGATATTTTACCTACTTAAACTCTTTGAAGCTACTTCAGTTGTTTTCTCATAAGCTGCTGTTACAAAATGTGAAAATACTAATGATGAACTTCGAAATTTTTCTGATGATTTCAATTGACATGATTCCTCTAACATCACTTTTGAATGGTATTTAAATTATCTTCTCTTATGGTCCATAAAAGTCAGTAATGGCTCTTTTCTATGAAGTTTTATAATTTACTTTTTATTTTCTGTATTCTGAAAGAAAAAAACGTTTTTTTATGTAAATAGAGATGGTAATTAATGATTCCAAAATACACTGATCAATAGAATTGGATATTTTCATTTACTGGTTGCCACACTTTTCCTTTAAATGTTAATAATATTCTTCGCCCCCACAAAAGAAAAGGGAACAATATTCTACTTCTCTTATTTGAGAGGAATACAATCCTCAGTATCTCTAGTAATGAGTCATTGGGCTCTTTTAGTTGAGAGCAAATCCAGTGAATAGCTTCTGAACCATGCTTGATTTCTCCATTACTAATTAGAATTGCTCCATTATTCAGATCATATCCCTTTTTATACAATTCAGTTAATTGTCCAAGATTTTCTCTCCCATTTAAGATTTCAAATGATGGAAGACTGCTTTTTAACTCAAGCAATTGTGCAAAATGATTGCAAAAAGGACATTCACCGTCGTATATAAATACTGTTTTATCTGACATGAGTTATAAATAGTATTTTCATTCTACTTATAAATTGAGTGGTTTCGTGTGCAAAAAAACAATAAAGTTTAGTAAATCGACAAATTTACTAAAAAATGTGATTAATATACAACTTTATTTCATTTAATATGATTTAAAATTAAAACAGTAGATTCCCTCAATTTACTTTTTGGAGGAAATGATTTTAACGTCTTTTTTAATTGTGTCTCATATGTAAATATATATAAAACAATCTTAAAAAAACTTATCATTATGAATATTATACAATTTTATAGTATTTGTAATAGAAACTATCATTTATTCAACTGATTAAGTTATTCCTGACTTGTATATATTTTACCAAGATTTGTGACTGTATATTAAATTGTACTTTTAAAAACCTTGCTCTTTACATTTTCCTCTTTTATCTGATAGCGAAGTAAGGACATAGGAAGTGCAGTTATAATAGCGAATGAAAGAACTAGTATTAAATCAGTAGTAAAGTGACTTATACCTAGCTCTGAGTGTGCAAGTGCAAAGTTGAGAAAGGACATAATATCTATATATATTTAATGATTTTAACTTATTAAAATATAAATTTTAGTAATGTAGTAAAAGTTATTGCTTAAGTTAAGTTAACATTTTTCTGTATTGTTTTTAATTTTATAAATTTTTTTAATTGGTAAAATGTTTTTATTACATATTTTAGAAATCCTCACTCTATTCGAAATTTCTTTATTATGAAAATAATTATTTAGAACTTAGCTGTCAATAAGCAAGTCATGCAAGAACTCCTTTCGTTTGTACGCTATTCAAATGCGTCACTAAATACAGATTCGCATTTATGGCTTTGCGGCATAATCTTTTTTTTACTTTGTGGGATTTTAATCTTTCAAAATCAGATTTGGGAAGAAGAGGATTATTTAAAAAATAAAAAATGGTTAAAATGGAAATCTTCAGCCATCAAGTCCAACAAGGCTGATTTATCTAAAATTTATCCAAGTTCAAAAAATTAATTTCAAGCCATAGTTTGACACCAAATTTGCTCCCTTACAGACAATTGTTACTTAGTTTTTGGGTTAACATAATTCTTGCCTAACAGGCATAAAACAGATAAAAAGAGTCTAATTGATAGGTTTTTAGTTTGAATATGAATGAAATCAAATGCCCAGAATGTGGCTGTTCAATCAGAATAGATGAAGATAAATACACTAACATCCTGAAACAAGTAAGAGATCAAGAATTTGAGGATGAAATTAGCAAAAGACTTGAATTGCTAGAAAAAGATAAAAATAAGTCTATAGACATTGCAGTCCAGAATATCCGAATCGAAATGCAAGAGACTTCATTTTTACAAGAACAAAAAATTCAAGCTCTAAAATCTAAGTTGTGTGAAGCCGATGCTGAGAAAACTTTATCAATCAACAAAATCAAATATGCCTTCGAAAAAGAACGAGATTCGCTCTCTTTTTTATTGGAGAAGACTAAAGCAAACAATGAATACGATAAAAAACTTGCTGTGACGAGAGCAATTACTGAATTAAAAGAGGAATTTGTAAAGATCAAAAATAATTTAGATAAAGTTGAATTACAAAGAGAGTTATCAGAAAAGTCAATCAAAATGAAACATGAGATTCAGATTAAAGAACGAGATGATGTTATTGAGAGACTAAGAGATATGAAAACAAGACTTTCTACCAAAATGGTTGGTGAGTCATTGGAGCAACATTGTGAAAATGAATTTAATCGTTTGCGTGCTAGCGCATTTCCAAATTCCTATTTTGAAAAGGATAATGATATTTCCTCCGGGAGTAAGGGTGATTATGTCTTTCGAGACAAAGATAATGAAGGCAATGAAATAGTATCTATTATGTTTGAGATGAAAAACGAATGTGACAGTACATCTACAAAGAAGAAAAATGAGGATTTTCTCAAAGAATTAAATAAAGATAGGATTGAAAAGAAATGTGAATATGCAGTACTAGTTTCATTATTAGAATCGGATAACGATTTATTTAATTCAGGAATTGTTGATTTTTCTCATCGTTTTCCAAAAATGTATGTTGTACGTCCTCAATGTTTCTTATCTATTATTTCATTGCTAAGAAATGCTTCTACCAAAGCACTTAAATATAAGACTGAACTTGCTGAAATCAAAGAACAAAATATTGATATTACTAATTTCGAGAATAGCCTTGATTTATTTAAGGATTCTTTCGGTAAGAATTATTCTCTTGCCTCTAAACGTTTTGATACTGCGATTATTGAGATTGATAAATCAATAAATCATTTGCAAAAAACAAAAGATGCGCTTCTTGGTGCAGATAGAAATTTAAGACTAGCTAATGATAAGGCCCAAGAAGTTACTGTAAAAAGATTGACCAGAAATAATCCAACGATGAGAGAAAAATTCGATTTAGCTAGAAACAGTAAAGCTGCATGAAATACTCATCACTACATTTTAATATTTTTAGATAAGTGTAATTCTATTTATTTAATATCATAAACAATATCTAAGGTTTGCTGTATCTAATCAGAAATGGTAATTTGTGTGGTATAGTAATTATAAGAAAGATTAAGAATATAATTAGATAAATTAAGCAAGTATTATTATTGCTAAATTATAATCTAGCTAATTTTTAAGTGAATTGTAATAAATAAAATTATTGGAATTTATTAAATTTGAAGTTGTAGATTAAATAGAAAGAGATTACTGAGCTTATAGAAAGATTTAGTGATTTCTCATCCTAATAATATTTCTTATAATAGATTGATAAGTTAAATTTCATTATTTGTAAGTCATTTAAATATCTTACTTTATTTAATTGAAATTTTTAGAATATAAAAAGCTAAGGTTATATTTTTTGAAGTTTCTTTTTAATTAGCCTCTCTAGTATTATTTTTAAATTTAAGTATTTTAATTAGATAACTAATCTTCCCACATATCGGTGCTAGATTTTTCTTCCTGTTGTTGCTTAAGAAGACTAAGTCTCTTATCAAATTCAATTTCTTCAGGAGTTTTTATTATTTCTTTTGAGTTTTTGGAAAACTTTGCTTTAACTTCCTCAATCCTTTTGCCTAGGTCATTGGAGAAATGTTCTTTAATTTCTTCCCATGCTTCTTTTTCTTCAGCATTACCAACTGTACCTTTTATTTGATCAATAATGATTTCTTGTACGAATAATCTCAAATCATTTTCTGTCATCGAGTTTAATCGACTTGATATGTATATATCCTTCAGAGCATCTAATTCTTTTTCGCTAAGGTCTTTATAAGTTAGTTCTTCCATTTATATGTGTGGCAAATTCTTATAGATTATTTTTGATTCTTCATTATATAGTTGCAAAATCATGATTACCTCAAAGCTTTTATTGTGATTATAGTCTTTTCAGCGGTTTTGCCAATATCATTAAGCTTAGTTATATTGATCAAAATTAATATTTACATAATATTAACTTAAAATATTTAGAATCTTTATATCTAACCTTTAAAAGGCTTCCTAATACTTTTGCTGTTTTTTAATTTTCTTTACTGTTACTTATCTTAGTAAATATTGCTTCGATTAATATAGCAGTAAAGAAAAGACTTAGTGATGGTATAAAGATTGGGTACCAAAGTCTTTGAAATAGATTATATAGGTAGGAAGAACCATTAAAACTTAATATAAAACTGAACCCAAGAACGAGTGCTCCAATTATTAAAATATAAAGATTGTAAATTAAAATGTTATCGAGAATCAACTTCCATTTGCTTTCTTTTGTTTCAGCCATAAGATTTTTATTAAGGTTTGCAGTTTATGTTATTTTATTAGTAATTTACTATTTGTAATAACAATATTTATTCTTGTATGCAATTGGATAAAAATTAGCATGGATATGTATAAATTTATCAATAACTTTCTAATAAACTCAATATATTACAAAAGTGTTCTTAGTTTATCTTAAAATAATTTAATCTCGCTTGAATATTTCAAAACTAACATCTGAAACAGATAATTATCAACTTTGAAACTAAGGAAATAATATTTTAACTCAGAGCATCTAAATCTCTCCGAATGTGTATGGATGATTTTATACTTAAATTATTTGACTTCCAATCTGTATCCTCAAGTAGATCTGAGTATTTATAATTGTTTGATGGAAGTTTCTTTTCTAATTTCCAACCTGCTTCGTCAAGAAAATCAACATAATCTTTTGAAAATAATTGGGTTGTAAATGGTGACAGATCATTTTTACTATTAGCTGTATTTGGATCTGTTTTTATCTGTAAAGACATCGTTTAATTATTTACTCTATTTGTTCTAACCAGAATTTTTGGTTGTTGGTACATGCTTTTTGTAGTGTTTACCCTCGTCTAATTTGTTTTTAGGAGTTACCTGTCAATTTGGCTCTAATATCGTTTTCAATCTGTTTCTTGTATCTCTTAATTGTTCCTTGCTACCAAAGCAAATAATAATCATGCCTGGATAGAAGATAAGATTTTCTTCGGGATTTCCGTATAGCTTCCCTGAGACTTTTGTAGCTAATGGTTTTACTCCCTTTAGCTTTGTGAAATCAAAGTCTTTTCCAGTTGTGTTTTTAAAAAGCTTGATTTTTTCTATATTTTCTGTAAGTTTGAACTCTTCTATTTCAAAATCAGATCCGGCCAGTAAATCCATAAAATCTACAGCTATCGGTCTTAAAGCAGAGGCTGCCATAGTTCTTCCTGCGGCAACATAAGGACTTATTACTGCATTTGCACCAGCAAGTTTTAACTTATTTGCAGCTTCTTCATTCGCTGCTCGAGCTATTAATCGACAATTACTGTTTAATGCTTTAGCACTTAGTACTACATATAGGTTCGCAGCATCATTAGGTAATGTAACTACTAAACTACGGCAATTTTTAATTCCTGCAAGTAATAATGTTTCGTCCTTTGTCGCATCTTGCATAATAACCTTGTACCCTTTTTCCTCAGCCGAATTCTTTCTTGATTGGTCATTTTCTATTATTAGAGGGGCTATATTCTCTGATTTGAGTTGTTCTGCTATTTCTTTTCCCGTACGACCATATCCACATATTATTACGTGATTTTTCATGTTTCTAATTAATCTTCTTAATCTTAGCTCTTCTAATCTAATGAAATATCCTAGTTCTGTTAATTGTATAAACCTTTGAAGTGTTAATTGAACTACAAATAAGCCACCACCAATTATTAAAAAAGTAATAATTCTCCCTGAAGCACTCAATACTTCTACCTCGCCAAAACCAATAGTAGTAACAGTAATTAGTACCATCCATAAACAGTCTCCCCAATCCCAACCTTCAGTTATGCGATAACCTAAAGCTCCAAGAAAAAATAAGAATGAAAGTAATAAAAGTGGAGATGCCCAAACTTTTAAATAGTTTTTAAAGTTATTGATTTTCAAATGCTTTTATTATTCCCTTATATTTATCATAATACTACATTCAACATTTGACTTGTTTCTATTTATATAATACGTATATTTTAACGGTTATTAAATTATCAATTTTAATTAAATAATGATTCAACTTTAATTTAAACATATAATATAACAAGAAAATGTTTACTTATTTATTATCTTATATGGATCTCCCTAGCTCTGACGACAAAAAAGAATTATTTGAAGAAGCCTATCAAGATATTTCAGCTATTCTTGCACGACTTCGTGATAAAGGACTCAGTGACTTGGAAATCTTCGAATTTGGAAAGTCATTAATTGATCACTTTGATCCTATTAAAATGGAAGATTTAAAGAAAGATTCTGATTATCAAGATGCTCTATTTAGAGAGGCTAATGACTTATAAGGTCCATTATTCATTTTTTTTTAGGTTAATATTTATTATTTATTTTAATTATTCTTTTTTTAAATAGTCTATTATTTTCTTACATTGATCTACGGATAAGACTGAAAGGGGAGATGATGCAGGTATTTTCAACAGAGTACAAGTAGCTATTATTTCAGAACAATCTGATTTTACTAGCTCAGATAATTCTTTTACTCTCAATTTTGCTACATGAAAAACCATAGTTTTGATGCTTTAATTAATTACTATACTTGTTTTTTGCTTAATAGTTTAACTTTTATGAACTAAAACAGCATCTCATATTTTGCGCTCAGGTTATTTCTATCCTTTCTCAACAAATTAATAAGTATGAATTAGCTTGTATAAAGTATTCGTTTTTCATTATTAAAAAATCACCAATATTCTGAAACATAATTTAAGTATACTTTATTAAATATTCTCATATTACTTATTTCTATTTAACTATGTTATTTGAATTGGTATTATTATATAGTAAATTTATTTTTGACAAATGTCATTAGATGAATTAAGAAAATTTTTGAAAGAGATGCAAAACGACCATTCATTAAAAAATGAGGTTATATCCTCCTCAACTGCAGATGACGTTGCTCTGATTGCATTGAAGAGAGGATATGAATTTTCAGGTGATGAACTATTACGATTTTCTGGAAATAAAGTTGGTAGAGTTACGGTACAGAAAAACGATGTTCCAGGGGAATACAATTAGTAATTTATTTTCTGTTTCTAAGTTCCTTAACTATCTCATCCCACTTTTTACCTGCTTTCAGGTATGCAGATTTCTTTGATTTGTTTACGAAATAATAATATAAGTAAATAGATAGTAAAATAACTATTATTATTAATAAGATCTTCATTCTTTTTAAGGTATAGCTATTTATTATAACTTAATAAATAAGTATACTATATGATAGTCCATTTTTTTTTATTAGGTGATGATACTCATTAAAGATAATATATATTCCCATTTTCATTCTTAATCAACTAGGATACTTTTTAGATTTTTCTAAATTTATGGATATTACCTTAATAGCAATTATTTTTTTCGTCTTAGTTGCGGTTGTCTTCCTTTTGTTATTTTTGTTTAAAAGTACTAACAAAAAAACTTTTGTTGCTGATGATGGCTCTGTATTTCAAAGTCAATTAGATCTTGATATCTATAAAAAACTTTTTGAGAAAACAAAACCATTATTTAGCACACTAGATGATGATGGATCAAATTCTCCTATTCTAGGATTTGAGAAATCATTTTTAATTAAACTAACAAGTGAAGGTTTTCGGGATTTAAAAACACTTGTTAAGTTTAGAAAACAATTAAAATCTTTATCTGATTTGATTAATGTATAGTTAATTTTAATTTAAAGGGTTATTATTGTACAATTACATAAATATTCTTAATAGTAACAATGAAGAAAATTGAATACAGCGATGATCAAATTTCTGAAATGCTTGAAGATGCCTTCGTAAATATTAAAGAGGCCTGTATGAGACTACAAGAAAGATCCCAGTGTAGTAATGATATTGTAATAAAAATGTTAAACGATGTTGCTAATTTTTACAAATTACAAAAGGATTAAAATCATTTCAAAGACAATTAAATTTATTGCTATTTATTGAAAATATATTCGTGTAGTGGAACTGGATCTAGCAAATGTGTTCCTAAATTATTAATTGAATTAATTTCCTCTATAGTTCCGTCAACTTTGATGAAATTATTTATTAACCCACTAAAAGTTATGTCACCTCCAGTAGTGCTAGCTAACACAGTAGAAGGATTAAACACTTTTATTAACTCAGGCAATATTGTTTTACCATTTATAAATTTACCTGCTATGGGTAAAGCAAAGTCAACCACAGGTGTTATTACTAAATCCACGCTTCTTGGTTTTATGTTTTTATCAAGAAAACCGTGAGGCTCAATATAAAGTGAATCTAATTCGCAATCGATAATATAACCATTCTCAAGATTTGGTACTGAAGCTCCAGAGGTTGCTTGTATTTTTAATCGTTTAAAGTTAAAAGTTTCTCCAGGCTTAAGTATATTTACTTTTGTAAAGCCCAATTTGTTTACAACTTTGCCAGCAGCGTGAGAAGCAACAACCTGTATTGATTTGTCTAATGTATTTAGTGTGGGGGGATGTGAATGATCGGGTTGCCCTTGAGTTAGAACTAATAAATCTATATTTATTGGTGTTTCAATTTCAGTTCCTAAAGTACCTTTAATCAACCAATCACCTGGAGGAAATGTTAAATCTCCAGTAAACCAAGGATCTACAAGAAGCCTATATTTATTAATTTCTATAAGCCAACCATTAGCTCCGTAATAAGTCGTTTTGATTGTCATTTTTCCATAATATAACTTATATTATTTTATTTTGTGGATTTATAGCATCAGTCTCTCTGTTAATACCATTTATAATATAATAAGAAAAAACAACAAAATAATAATTATCACAATCAATAGTAGTGCGAATCTCTTTATGTATTTTTGAAATTCATACAACCAATCGTTTTCCATAAAACATATATTACCTATTTTCTATTCTATATTAGTTAATTATATTTGAGTTATTTAAATTGATTTGTTGTTAAGTTTCCACAATCTCCCGTTTTTGGTTTTAATTTTATATGATACAAGCTGCTCCTAAATAAAATGGAAATTCGAGAGTGGGAAGGTACTGGATTAATTGTAGGTGCTGGTGATATAGGTAATCATATATATGACTATTTAAAATCCAATGCTCCGAAGTTGGATGTTTATATTTGTGGTCGGAACATAAATTATAAAAAAGGTATATTTTTAGATCTGGAGAATGATGAATCATTCAACTCTTTTGAAGATGAAATCTCTTCGCTAGAGAAACCTCTTCGACTTGTTATTAATACAAGTGGTTTTCTTCATTCAAGTCTTATAAAACCCGAGAAAAGACTATCTCATGTTAATCGTTCTAATATTATTAAGAGTTTTTCTGTTAATGCAATTGCTCCTATTTTGATTGCCAGAAGTGTAGAAAAATTTATCAGATCTGATTTACCTTTTTCTTATTCAAGCTTAAGTGCAAGAGTCGGAAGTATAGGTGACAATAAAATTGGTGGTTGGTATTCCTATAGAGCCTCTAAAGCTGCTCAGAATCAATTATTGAAAACATTAAGTATTGAATGGCGACGAAAATATCCTCTATCAACTGTAACTTTATTGCATCCAGGTACTTGTGACACAAAATTGAGTAAACCTTATCAATCTGCAGTTCCAAAAGGTAAACTTTTTTCAGCAGCTCAATCATCTGAATATTTAATTAAAATCATTTCACATCAAAAACCTTCCGATTCTGGCAAGTTTATTGCTTGGGATAATTCAGTTATTCCCTGGTGAGATACTCATTCAAATAATAAAAAATATCTTGAAGGTTTTTATCAAATTAGTTATTTAACTGTCATTTGAAGTATTTAGTATTAAAATTGAGGTAACAGTATATTCTAATTCTTGGAAAAGAATATTATAGCTATTGGTGGTGGAGGATTTGGTAGAAACTTATCATCTTCTTTAATAGAAAACTACATATTAAACCTTTCTACTAAGGATTGCCCAAGTATTTGTTTTTTACCTACAGCAACTGGGGATAATGAAAGCTACATAGTTCGTTTTTATTCCGTCTTTACACGTTTAAATTGTAAACCCACTCATATAGAGTTTTTCAAACGAACTCCAGATATTAGAGATCATATTATGAATCAGGATGTTATTTTTGTTGGTGGTGGTAATACTAAAAGTATGCTTGCAGTTTGGAACGACTGGGGTATGAATAAAATTCTCATTGATGCTTACAATCAAGGTATAATTATGAGTGGCGTTAGTGCCGGTGCAATTTGTTGGTTTACTACTGGCGTAACTGATTCTTGGGATAACAAATTAGAGTTATTAAATTGTCTAGATTTGATAAAGGGAACATGTTGTCCTCACTATGATGAAGAGCCTTCTCGTATACCTTATGTCAAGAAAATACTTGAAGAAAAGATAGTTTCTAACTGTATTGCAATAGAGGGAGGATCTGCTTTGCATTTTATTAATGGCAAACCTTCTAAAAATTTAAGTTTTAAAGAAGACAAAAATTCTTTTAAAGTATCATATCAAAACAATAAAATTATCCGAATCCCCTATCTATCATTGCAATTATAAATTTCAATTTTTAAAATATTATTCATAGTTAAATTATAATGATAATATTTAGAATTAAACATAACATTTCCTCAATTAATTAAAACATTATGTATTTATTATTATTATCTTATTCTGAGATAGGACTTAGCACACCTCTCATAATATTATTAGTTCTTTTTGGAGGTTTTTTTCTTATAAGTTTTTTGATAACGAGTCCCAATATGGATACAAAAGGATTACTAAGAGTTCTTTACTCAAAACCAGTGAGGAAGGCTGATGGGTCTGTTGAGTATCCGGAAAGTAGGAAAACCTAAATTATGTAGATTCCTTATCTTTACGAATAATTTCGGTAACATTTAATTTTTAGGAAATATTGATGCATATTAATCATTATTCTTGATTATCATCTCAATAATAAATGTTTTGTGAAAGTTAGATCTCTATCTATAGCCTCTTTTCACTATTGAAGTAACGTCATATTAGAAATTAATTTAAGAAGAAAAAAAAATTGAAAAAAAGTCTGCCTACAAAATTTGAATTATTCAAAGAAGCAAATATCAATCCGACATTTCTCCCCTCGGGGTTAAATGGTCAAGCATTAGAAATATCTATGGATGATATCCCTTCCAGAAGAGAAGTTAGGGCATCAATACCTAGTCATTGCTTTAGCCGCCAGACAAATAGATCGCTTTTTTATCTTTTTAGAACTCTATCAATTCAATTTTTTGTTGTTTGGATTGGACTTCTAATACCTCTCAATATGGAAATGATACCTTTGTGGGTAATTTATGCGATTTTTTCTGGAACAACTTCAATGGGACTTTGGGTCTTGGCTCATGAGTGTGGCCACGGAGCTTTTTCAAATAATCGTAGATTAGAAACCTTTGTAGGATATTGTCTTCATTCATTTTTACTTGTACCTTATTTCTCATGGCAAAGGTCTCATGCTGTCCATCATGCTTTTACCAATCACATAACTGCTGGTGAGACACATGTTCCAGTTGTAATATCTGGTGATGGCAAATCTGAAAAAGTCGGTGGTGAAAATGAGATGGAATCTTCTTTGTTATTGGGAAAAACTCTATACGGATTTATTCAACTATTTCTTCATCTAATACTTGGTTGGCCGGCATATTTACTATCTGGAAAAACTGGTGGCCCTCGGTACGGGACAAGTAATCATTTTTGGCCAATTGCACCTTTCTCTAAAAAACTATGGCCTTCTATCTGGGCCAAAAAAGTGTGGTTTTCTGATTTTGGAATCATCTTTATGTTTATCTTATTAGGACTCTGGTCAATACACTTTGGGATATATTCGATGATTAGTCTTTATTTAGGACCACTAATTGTTGTCAATATCTGGTTGGTAGTTTATACATGGCTGCATCATACAGATACTGATGTACCTCATCTTGGTGCAAATGAATTTTCATATATGAGAGGTGCTTTTTTATCCATTGATAGACCTTATGGAAGAGTCCTTGACTTTCTGCATCACTCTATTGGTTCTACCCATGCAATACATCATATAGAACCAACAATTCCTCACTATCATGCCAGACTTGCCACAAGAATATTGAGAGAGAAGTTTCCAAAGGTTTATCTATATAATCCTACACCAATATTAAAATCTCTATGGCATATAGCTACAAATTGTGTAGCTGTACGGAAAGATTATGATGTTGACAGATATGTATGGAAACAGCCAAGTTACAGTAATAATGATTAAGATTATATTATTTATTTCCAATATTTTTGATCAACATTTTTAAAAAATTTAATGACTCTATATACAATTAAAATCTATATACAATTTATACTATAGTCATAAAATGAGTAAGAAAGATTACGAAGTTTTTTTAAATAAAATAGATCAGTTAAATAAATTAGTTGACTTAGTAAATAATTCACCAGAAAAATACAAATTAATTATTAAGTGTAAAAACCACAAAGAGGTTGTGGATCTTGCTAACGAATGGGGATACAAAATTGGAAAGAGATGGGGAGAATCTTAATTAATCTATTGTATTTGTAATGCTTAAACTCCTCCTCCATTACAGCTCCAAACCTTTGAGGGAATACCTTGGGTATTTTTGCCATTGATTCTCCATGTTTTGGTAATGCATTCGTTTTGAGATTCAGCCCAAGTCGTAATAGGTTCAAGGTTTGTAGATACTTCCCTTAAAGATTTAGAAATTGAAATAACTGAGATTGATGTAAAGATGAGAGAGATAGTGCTTAAACCAGCACAAATAACGAATTTTTGACCGTCTAATAATTTTTTAAGCATCAACAATTTAAATAATTAATTATTACAATACTTGTAATCAATAAAATAATCTTATTAAGTTAACTTATGAAAATATTAATTGTATTCTGAGTGCAATAGATTTTATTTATTCACATAGTCTATATTTTGTACTTAAATAATTCTGCTATTTAGGTTACTTTTTATTTTCAATGAAATCTAAAATCTTTTTTAATCTATCTGTATTTTCAAAATTGGGGCTTGCTGATAGGAAAACAACTAAAAGAATCATTAAAACTCCAACACTTGAAACGCCTAATAAGAGTTGTTGGAATGGGTCTAAGGATTCAAGCATCTCTATGTGAATAGATATAATCTAATTGATTCAATATTAATAGAACAAAAGCTTTTATATCCAATTAATATCTTTATGTTTTAGTATATGGATATTTATTTACTCTCTTTGGTATCTTTGGGCCATCTTGCCTTTAGATTTAGTGGATTTTTGAGATTAGTTATTACAGGTTTTCCTTGAGCTAAAGCAATCAATGCCTTAAATGCCCATCCACCAATAATCAAAAAGGTAAATATTAAAAATAAATAACTTAGGTTAGTAAACATGTAGGCTTAAATAATTTTTAAATTACAATAAATTGATATTATCTGGTAATTCCTATCAAAAATATTCATAATAAATTACTTTCTTTTTACAAGAATTCTCTAATTAATTAATTTCAAAACATATATGAGATTATTTAGCAAAATTATGATTCATATATAATTTTTTTCAGTCGAATCATCTATAGTTATAAATACTTATAGAGCTTTTTTGTTTGATTGTGTTTGTTTAATCACCACTTTTATTATGTTTCTTTTAAAAAGATTGATTTTTGGTCTATTTAGTATGATTATAAAAAAGTTAGAACTATTTGAATGATTACCAGTACCTACCTATATTTATTCTTAACATCTATTGTTTTTTTCCTTTTTATATATATTTTTTTTAATTTTAAATCTAATAAGACCAACATAGACAATAAAATTCTTTTGAAAAATCTTCTAGAAAGTTTTGAATTGGAATTACCTGAAGAATTAAAACGATTGGATAATACGTCTGCTGATCCACAGAAATTATCATAATTTAAATCAAAATGTCCAAATTTGAGTTTGATGATACTGAAACATCAGGTATCTGGTGGTCAACTAATGTTTCTATAAGAGATCTGTGTATAGAACTTCAGCAAGATACAAACTGTGAAACCAAGGAAATTGCTGATTTACTTAGATCTATTGCATCTTCTATTGAGGAAAATGGTTTCTAGTCTCAAAATTTAATTTATTAAATGAATTATTCTTCTAATTGCAGCTTCCATTGAGAAGATTTCCATTGAGCTTCCCAAATATTAGTTTTCTTGTTTTGTTCATCCAGTTTCTTTGATAACCAGCTTTCTAGCGATGTTGGAATTATATTCAATTCTTCTTGCATCCTTTTAAGTTTATTCATGTCAGCGCCGTATCCTGATCTTTCAATCCAATCGGCCATTAGACCAATGTCTAACTCTAAAAACTTAATTATTGGCCTTGGAATCATCACATAACTTGTCTTTATTCCTTCAGTACATACTAATTTTTCTAAAGTCATAGCCATATCTTTACCCGTTAGCTCTTCGCTAGCAATATTTATTGCTTGATTCTTATATTTATCAGGTTTCGATAATACACCTCTAACCCATTTTCCAATGTCTTCAACAGCTATTGTCTGCCACGTACAGTTCTTATTAACAATCCCAGGAAATATTTTTTTTGATATTGAATAACCCGGTAATTTATTTTCAAAGTTTTCGAAATAACTCACTGGTCTTAATACAGTTGTTATTTCTCTAAGACCCATTTTCTTTATATAGTCTTCAATATCCCATTTGCTTGTGAAATGGCCTGGAGCTGGATCGTTCTTAAGTGGATTTTTTGCTTTACTAATAGAACTAAATACAAAATGTTTGAGTTGCCCTTTATTAAAGGCTTTCTTGACTTGATTGATTAAATTATAGCCTTGATCTATTTCATAGCTTCTAACGATACTTCCCCTAAATAATTTCCATCCTTTTGTTGGTGTGGTGTTTCCAAATATTGCTTCTACACCTTCAAAAGCCCTATCGAGACTCAATGGATCCATCAAATCACCTGCTACCACCTCGACATTGCCCAATTTTTTTAATTTAATTGCTTTATTTGAATTGATATTTCTTGTAATTGCCCTTATTTGATATTGATTTGTTTTACTTAACTCATTTACAACACCAATTCCTTGTCTACTTGTTGCCATAGTTACTGCTATGACAGGTTTATGGTCTCTTGAAGGTTCAGATTTTTCTGCTTGGCCTGAGCTCATTCCTTCTATTAAGTTAAGCAATGTAAAGTATAGATGAATTTTTATGAAGTCGTTGAATGAAGGGGTTGGAGAATGGAGCTTCCTATTGATTTATCTACGATTCAGTTTGAGGTGAGAATGTTGTTGCAATTGTTTTTTTGGCCATACGTAAAGGAATGTTTTATTTTTTTCTCTAATTAAAAATAATAGCTATTAATTGAAAAGACCTTAATTTGATCATTATGGCAAATGAAGTTCTTCCAGGAGAGGCTCGACAAAATATTATTTTTGATGTCGTTGATGGCATTCCTCTATCTGGCGATGAATCTGATGAAGTTAGATCCTTTCGAACTCAAATAGAGTCTGACAATTCTATTCTTGAATATTCAGCTGAAGAATTAGGTTTAAATAATGTTTTATTTGAGTATTTAAGTCAAGGATAAATTTTTGAATAAATTTATATATTTATTCTAAGCCCTGGAATAATTCTTTGTGAACAGCAAATGTATGGTAAAGACAAGTACCATTTTCTGGTGATAACCTTTCACCATCTTTATTCCATGCAAGAGAACATATTAAGTCTCCATCCCATTTTACATTGTGTTCATTAATTTCTTTTGACCAATTTCTGACCTTATTAAAGTGTTCAGGCATATATTTACCAATCTTCCTACAAATATCACATAGAACTGATAATAAAGGTGGCTTCGAATTTAACTTTAGATCTTTGGTAAGTGACGGCTGTGTAAAAACTCCCACATATCTAATATGGTCAATTATTTTTTGCTCTGTATTATTTAATTCTGCTTTAATACATGCATTTTCAAATTCATCGATTGGGGTTATTGGCCGCATATTAGAAATTTCTTTTAGTTTTTGAAATTATCTTTTATTATCTTGCATTAATCAAGTTAATTTCTAGATGTTTTATCTGATAAGGGCGATGCCTTAATAATACAATTTTCTTTTTCTATCCATTGTTCCTTTTTTCTACTAACTCATAATTCTGAAGAACGTTAACCAATCATTTTGTGATGAGTTATAAAAATGAGGTTTTCCTTCATGAATATTTTTTAAAAGCCTGTCATAGCTTGATTTGAAAAGAGTAAAATGTTACAAAGTAAAATAACAATGGTTATATTCCCGGATGGCTGGTATTTATATTGAGTCTTACTAAAGAACATGCTTCCTTTAACTTTTGCTGGACTTCTAAGCACACCAGCTCCAACTGCTCCAATCGTAGGTATCGCTTTTATGGCTCTATTCGGAATTATGGCTGTCGTAGTCGGCCCTAATTACGAAGGTTTTAATGATCCAAATACATCCAAATAAATAGCAAATATACAAAATATAAAAGTGGGATGCATTCATCAGGAATATGTCCCACTTTTTTATTTATACGCAATTTTCTTATTTTTGATAATTTTGAAGTCCAAACTTATTTAAAAATGATTTAATTAGCTCGACAAACATCTAGCTTGTATCTATTTTTTACTCTAAATTTAACATTAGATTCTAATCTGTGTATCAAAAAGTCAATAATAATTTCTTTTTTTTATAACAAGTAACTAACGGATTTATTTAATTCATTTTCTGCTATTTATAACTAGCTTTATTAATCATTAATGGGAAATTTGTTATTTGCTGGTCTAACTAGCACACCAGCTCCAACAGCAGTTCTGGTTGGCGTTGCATCCATTGCACTATTTGCGATTGTAGGTTTAATGGTCGGTCCTGATTATGATGGTATGAACGCTCCAGAAGTCAAAAAGTAAAAAACCTTTTACTTTGTTTCAGTAAAATTAGAAGCTAAGGGTTTTATTTTATATATTTCCTTTAGCTTTTATTTTACTCAATTTTTTTAACTTAGAAATTAGGTTTTGATAGGATGCTCTATCTGTAGGATTTAAAGTATAAATTTTGTACTTTTTTTTATATTTTCCATAATTACTAAAATATAAATTCCAAGATTTCGAAAACCTTTTAATAACCTCTTTATTAGATCTACCCCTTTCAAACAGATCTCTTTTTAATCTTCTTTTGTAACATATATTTTTTTTCTCCTTACATATTATATTTATTGTTTTGTTATAATTTAATTTTAACCTATGAGCAAAAATTCCCTCTATAATAAGGAAATCAATCTTTTTAATATTTTTTATATATGTTTGAGATCTTTTTGATATTTTATTCTTGAAATCGTAATTATATAAATAAATATACTCCTCATTATTGATTATAGAATCAATAGTTTTGATTATCTCTTTATTTTTTATACTAATTAATCTATCATAAATATCAACATTAAATATTGAGAGTAATTTAATAATTAAATCATCCCTATAGTATGAATCAGTTGATATAACTATAGTATTCGAGAATACTTTGTTTATTATCTTGCTTAAAAATGATTTACCAGAACCAGATGGACCAGTTATTACTATTGTTTTCATTAAAAGCTATATTAAAAATCTAAATTTACAATTAGATAGAATATATTATTTTCCGAGGCGATATAGAGATCATAAAATGATAACTTAACTTATCAATTTCATTGATAGTTTACTTTTTTACTATTAAATCTGTTTTCAATAAAACGTAAAAGAAAAATTATTATAGGTATGTGAATAAGTCCACCTATTACTACAGTTGTTTCGTTGTAGGGCATGATCATTAATTCCTTTTATTGTAATATACTTTATTGTTCATATGTAATCATTATATGTATCTTTTAGTTATATAAAGAGATTTTTTGTTTAGGTATAAATTACTCGAGTACAGATAATTCTTTGTCAAAAAACCAATTAATTTCTTCATTGTTTAATTTGACAACCAAGCCAAATTGATTGCCATCAACCATTTTGTAACCGACTAATTCAGCTCTAGGGTCTTTTTTAATTATCTCAAGAACTTTATTTGGTAAACGGTCTTTGACTTCTTTGATTTCTATCCTTAGAAGTTGTCCTTTCTTAAGAGTCGATGAATCTTCAATCATTTTTAAATTTTATCTATGCTTTGGATTTTAAAAATTCAATTAACCAATAATTGATAGGGATAATTGATTTTCTATCCCACTATATTTTATGTATTCTTGGAATTCAGATGAATTAAATGCCTTCTGAGCCGCTGCTTTAGATTCAAATTCAACTATTACTCCTAACTGCCCTCCATCCCATTCATTTAGGTCTGAGTTTTGGTTTACATCCTTGGCGATAATTGTTCCTCCAACAGATCTTAGCCATGGAACCACGGTTTTAACATATTCTATGAATTGAGCAGTGCTTTCGATTTTGGCCTGCTTAAGCCAATAACCTTTTGCTGTCATCTCTTTATATTTTCTTTATATTTTCTCACATAATGGGTGGTTTTTTGATATTAGATAAAAATTGTTTAATTTTTTATTTATTAAGTATTTATACTTTTAAAACTAAAATATTATTTATTGAAAAAATTTATTATTATAAATAGCGATTAATTAATCAACTTTTTTGTAATCATTGTGCTTTAATTTATTGGTTCTATTGATTCTAGTTTCGTTTTTAGTTGCATAGCAAGATGCTGTCTGCCAACAGCAAGAACTTTAAGTGTATCTTCGTGCATTCTCAATTGGGCATCTGCAACTTGCATCCCTTTTATTAGTTCTTGGACTTCATTTGGCAAACTTTTTAAATTATATTTTTTATCCTCGAATGTTAAAATTGCTTCCTTTTCGTTTATGGGTGTATTGCTCATGAAACTAAGATTTGAGTTTTTTTTATTGTAGCATTTTTTGTAAAAGCTAATATATATTCTCTATAAACTGTTTTTCGCAGAATTCTTTATATCTTCCTTGTTTGATAATTAAATCATTATGGCTACCAACTTCGCATACCTTGCCATTTTCAATTACGGCAATTTTATCTGCTTTCTGAACTGTAGATAATTTATGTGCTATTACTAAAACTGTTCGATTATGCATTGCCTGCTTGAGTCCTTTCTGGACAGACTCTTCTGCCTCTGCGTCAAGAGCGCTTGTAGCTTCATCTAGTAACAAAATTGAAGGATCACCTAATAAAGCCCTGGCTATTGAAATTCTTTGTAATTGACCTCCTGATAGATTAGTCCCTCTTTCTTCTATAAATGTCTCGTAACCGTTTGGCAGTTGTTCGATAAAATCGTGCGCGTTAGCTATCTTGGCCGCATTAATTATTTTTTCAAACGATGCAGCTCTTCCAAATTTAATGGCCTCTGCTACTGTTCCGGAAAATATAAATGTTTTTTGAGGAACAATTGCAATTGATTTTCTTATGGAGTTGTTATTTAATTCATGCAAATCGTAGCCATCAATAAATATTGAACCTCTTTTTGGTTCGATAAATTTTAATATTAATGAAAAGATGGTACTTTTTCCAGCTCCTGAAGGACCAACTAAAGCCAATATCTCACCATTATCAATATTCAAATTAATATCCTTCAAGACCTCATTGTTTTTAGTGTAAGAGAATGATACATTTTCAATTTTTATTTTACCTTTAATTTTGTTTAGGATAAGTTCATCTTTTGAAGTCGATATCTCTACATCAACAGGATTCGTTGTTATTTCATTTAACCTTCTTAGTGAGGCCTGGCCTTGCTTTAATTCATTAAAGTTAGTTGTGATGTGACTTATTGGATCTATTAACATTAATAAGGCAGTAAAAAAACTTCCAAACTCTTCAGTTGTAATCCCTCCTGTTTGTATCCTAATAGTTCCAATCGTTAGGATAGTTAGAATACCAAATATTTCTATAAGTCCAACAATTGGGTGTTGAAGAGCAACAAGTTTTAGCATCCTATATTTCGCTTCTCTGTGTAATTGAACTTGTTTTTCAAAGTTATTCTGCAACCATTCTTCAACTGCAAAAGCCTTAACCATGGGGAGGCCTTGAATTGCTTCTGATAACAATCCTGCTAATAAGCTAATTTTATTTTGACTTTGTTCAGCTGCTTTTAATACTCTGCCTCCAAAGTCACTTACAAGTAGTGCAATTAAGGGAGCTAATATTATTGTTGCAAGAGATAAATTCCAATCTATAAATAGCATATATCCAAAGACAGCTAATAGTTGAAATATCGAGGGAGTTGTATCTTGTATTGATTTATAGATTACTTCACCAACCCGATCAACATCCTCTGTCAGTCGGTATGCAATATCACCAGAGGATAGTTTTTCAATAAAAAGAATATTTGTATTCTGAAGTTTTTTAAAGAGTGTGGTTCTCAGATCTTGGCTTAAAGCTAAAGCGGGTTTTGCGAGCAAACTGTCTTGTAAATATTGAGAGGTTTTTTGTATTATAAAAATAATCAGAGCTTGAATAATTACCGATAAAACTTCTTTTGTGTTTCCTTGTCCAATTGCTGGGATAAGTTTTCCAGCTAACCATGCAAGCATTGGCCAGCAACTTACGTATACAAGCATGCTTATCCCACCCAGGATTAATACTGCATAATGTCCCTTTAGTCTCTTAAGAAGATAATTTAGATTAATTTTGTTTTTTTGATTCATTCCATCAAACTATCAATGTTTAAAAAGCAAGTAAATGAAATTAGATCAATTTCTCAAGTTTTTAGGAGTCGTACAAACTGGAGGAGAGGCAAAAATGATTATTAAGTCAGGGAAGATATCCGTAAATGGCATAGTTGAGAAAAGAAGAGGTAGAAAATTGATAGATGGAGATCAAATTATTTTTGCTAATGAAACATACATTGTTTCAAATTCTGATCCTCTAGGCCGTAAATTGGCAAGAAGCGAAAAATGAGTAACCAGCGTGCGTAAACCGGTAATTGCAGGTAATTGGAAAATGAACATGACTTGTACTGAAGCTATTGAGTACATGCGTGTATTTATTCCTCTATTAAAAGATATACCCAAAGATAGAGAAGTTGTTATCGCTCCTCCGTTTACGGCTCTATACCCTTTATCTGAGTTCATTAAAGACAAAAAGGAGTATCTTTCACTATCAAGTCAAAATGTTCACTGGGAAGACAGTGGAGCTTATACAGCTGAGGTTTCTCCTTTGATGCTTAATGAGCTCACTGTTAAATGTGCAATTGTTGGGCACAGTGAACCACGAAAATATTTTAGTGAAAGTGATGAACAAATAAATAAGAGAGCAAAATCTGCTCAAGATCATCGATTGATTCCTATTGTTTGTGTAGGAGAAACTTTTCAACAAAGAGAGCTTGGCGAAGCAGAAAGAGTTATCCGTAGGCAGATTGACCAAGGACTTGAAGGATTAGATGTGAAAAATTTAATAGTTGCCTATGAACCTATATGGGCCATTGGTACTGGAAAGACATGTGAAGCCAATGAAGCAAACAGAATTTGCGGTTTAATTCGTAAATGGATTGGTTATGAGGATGTCGTTATTCAATATGGTGGATCAGTTAAGTCAAATAACATTGATGAAATCATGTCTATGTCTGATATTGACGGCGTTTTAGTTGGAGGTGCTTCTTTAGACCCAACAAATTTTGCGAGAATTGCTAATTACGAACATATTTAATCTGTACTGATCTAAACATTTGGAAAACCAGACAAAGGTAATGGCAATAGTCAACATTACTGATGACTCATTTAGTGATGGTGGATTATTTAATGATTTCAATTCTGCTTATCAGCGATCATGTTTATGTCTTGATCAAGGAGCTAAAATCCTTGATTTAGGTGCACAAAGCACTAGACCTGGAGCCTCTGAGGTTGGTTCGGACCTAGAAATTAATAAATTAATACCTTTAATTAGGGAGCTTAAATTAACCAAGCCTGAGAGTCGTATTTCGGTTGATACCTTTCATCATTCGGTGGCAAACCAAGCTTTAAATGCTGGTGCTGATTGGATTAATGATATTAGTGGTGGTCGTCATGATCCTGAAATGTTCAAAGTAATTGCGGATTATGGTTGTCCCTATGTCTTAACCCATAGTCGGGGAAATAGTAAGACAATGGACTCTCTTACAAATTATGAGAATATTGTAAGGGATGTAAAAAGTGAATTATCTAATCAAATAAATTTAGCACTAGCAGCTGGGGTTAATCATGAACAATTAATCATTGATCCAGGGATTGGTTTTGCAAAAAATGTTGAACAAAATTTAATTTTGCTTAGAAATATAGAGGAATTTGTTTCAATGCCATATCCAATATTAGTGGGTCCATCGAGAAAACGATTTATTGGATCAGTATTAAATGAACCTACCCCTAAAAATCGTATATTTGGTACTGCAGCAGTTGCCTCTAGATGTGTATTTGCTGGAGTTAGTTTTCTTAGAGTTCATGATGTTAAGGAAATATTTCAAGTTATTAAAATGAGTGAATCCTTAATCAATAAGAGTAACTAATCTTCAGTATTTACTCCTTCAATTCTATCTTCAACTTCTTGATAAAGCTCTTTTAGTTGTTCAATATTTTCTTCTGATGTTTCCCAATATCCTCTTCCGTTAACTTCTAGTAATGTTCCAACTATTCTTCTAAAACTATGTGGATTTAACTCCATTAATCTTTTCCTCATTTCTGGGTCATTTATAAAAGTCTCATTTGACTCTTCGTATACAAAATTATCTACTTGCCCGCTAGTTGCACTCCAACCTAGGGTGTAGTTAAGTCTATTAGATACCTCTCTTACACCTTCATATCCTGATTTAAGCATTCCTTCATACCATTTTGGATTTAGTAACTTTGTCCGAGAATCTAATCTAATGGTTTCACTTAATGACCGTACTTGAGCATTAGCAGTTGTAGTGTCAGCTATGTAACTACTAGGTGCTTTTCCATCTTCTCTAAGGTTTTTGATTAAATTTGTTGGATCTGAATCGAAATAATGACTTACATCTGTTAACGATATTTCCGATGAATCAAGGTTTTGGAAAGTAACGTCAGCTGTTTTCATAACAGATTCGAAAACCTCTCTATTCTGATTCATTTCACCCGGATTATCTGCATTGAAAGCATAAGTTTTTCTTGATAGGTACATTTCTTGTAATTCATTTTCTTCTTCCCAAGTCGAATTCTCTACAGCTAAATTCACATTTGAGCTATAACTTCCACTCGCATTTGAGAAAACTCTGCTAGCGGATTCTCTAATACTTTTCCCTTCTTTTTCAGCTTGTTCAAGAGTATGTTTCCTCACAAAATTCATCTCCAATGGCTCTTCAGCTTCTGCTGACATCTTTACTGCTTGATCTATTAGAGCCATCTGGTTTATGAACAAATCTCTAAATACACCAGAACAGTTAACTACGACATCAATCCTCGGGCGTCCCAATTCCTCAAGGGGTATTAGCTCAAGCTTGTTGACCCTTCCAACGGAATCTGGTTTTGGCTTGACTCCTACGAACCACAGAATTTGAGCTAGTGATTCACCATATGTCTTGATGTTGTCAGTGCCCCAAAGAACGCAAGCTATAGTTTCAGGCCATGTACCTTGTTCATCTTTTTGTCTTTCGATAAGTTTATCAACTACCCCTTTTGCAGATGCAACTGCTGCTACGGTTGGAATTGATTGAGGATCTAGAGCATGAATATTTTTACCACTTGGTAATACACCTGGATTTCTTATTGGATCTCCACCAGGACCTGGAATTACATAATCACCATCTAAAGCTTTTAATAGGCTCTCCATTTCTTTATCGGCACATATCTGCTCCAAGCAAAATCTCAAATAATCAAACAGTTTATCAAGTGAACTTGAATCTACATTTGTAAATCCTGCTTTTTTTGTTGAAGCTAGCCAAGGAGAAGGAATCGAGAAACCAATACTTCTTAAAAACTCTATAAAGAGTGTCCAAATATTCTTTTTCATGTTTACTCTTCCATCTCTACCCGTTAATGCCTTTACCATTGAGCTAACAGCTTCTCTTGCTGTTTCAGTGATTAATTTATTTAGTTCTACATCTTCAAGCATTCCCTTATTATTGCCGTCATAAACTTGTTCTATTGTTTTACCTTTTGATTCTGCTAGCAATCCAGGTAAAGATCTTATTCCATCATCTTCTCTTTCTATAGACGCAATACTTACCAGAGTTGCAATTGCTTCTTCAGCAGTAGCTGGTTTTCCTATTGTATGTAATCCACAAGGCAGTAAACGACTCTCAATTTCCATTAGTTGCTTATAAACATTACCGACTACTAAATCTCTTTCGTCAATTCCTAATTCAGAAGCATCTTTTTCAGGAAGTTTTACATCTTCATCAAGATTACATTTTTTTGAAGTTTCGACTATTGCATTAACTATTTGAATGCCTCTTCCACTTTCACGTAATTGTTGATATGAACCAACGAGTTCACCAAGTTCTTTTAAACCTTTGTATAGTCCTGCATTTTCAGCAGGAGGAGTTAGATAACTGATAGTCGAAGCATATCCTCTCCTTTTTGCGATTGTTGCTTCCGAAGGATTATTGGCTGCGTAGTAGTAGAGATTTGGTAAACCGCCAATTAATGAATCTGGATAGCATGTCTCGCTCATCCCCATTTGTTTTCCAGGCATGAATTCAAGTGATCCATGAGTCCCAAAATGTAATACAGCGTCTGCTTTCCAGACTTTTTCTAAATATGTGTAATAAGCTGCAAAACCATGATGAGGACTAGCACTTCTGGAATAAAGAAGGCGCATTGGGTCTCCTTCATACCCAAATGTTGGTTGTACTCCAACAAACACATTGCCGAATTCTTTTCCATAAATAAGAAGATTTTGACCATCACTATTTAAATTTCCAGGTGGCTTACCCCAGTTTTCCTCTAATCTTTCGGAGTAAGGAGTTAATTTTTCGTATTCATTCACACTCATCCTATGAGCTATTGATAATTCAGGGGAGCCTTGTAATGCTTCTGGATCGTTAATTAATGACTCCATAAGCATTTTTGGAGTCTTAGGCAAATCTTTTATTAAATAGCCTTGTACTTTCATTTCTTCAAGAACTCTGTGAATAGACCCAAAAACATCTAAATAGGCGGCTGTTCCAACGTTACCTTTATCAGGAGGAAAACTGAAAACAGTTATTGCTAGTTTCTTTTGATCTCTTTTTTTGATTCTCAGTGAAGACCATCTAATAGCTCTCTCAGCTATTGCATCTACACGATCTTGAAGAGTGTGAGCTTTTCCAGTCGCATCATCTCTACCTGATAGCACAATGGGCTCAATTGCACCATCTAATTCAGGAATTGCAATTTGTAAAGCAACTTGAACAGGATGAAGTCCTAAATCACTCCCCTCCCATTCCTGAGTTGTTTGAAAAACTAAAGGCAGCGCAACCATATATGGTCTATTAAGCTTCTTAAGTGATTCAATAGCTTTAGGGTGATCTTGTCTTGCAGGTCCGCCTACTAGCGCAAATCCCGTAAGAGATACAACCCCATCAACAATTGCCTTATCAGGATCTGTGGGATCGTAATAAAATTCGTTTACTGGTTTAGAAAAATCTAATCCACCACAAAAAATAGGAATTACGGTCGCGCCTCTGTATTCCAATTCTTGAATAACAGCAACATAATGAGCGTCATCTCCGGTAACAATATGACTTCTTTGGAGTACGAGACCGATAACTGGTCCCTCTTTTGCTTTTGCTGATAAATCATCCCTATTAGCTGTCCAATCTAAATATTCTTTTTTATCTTCAAACATCGATGGAGCTAACGGATGCCAAATTCCTAAATCTGGAAAAACTTCTGGTTCTGCTACTTCAATCTTTTCATCCTCATTATTGAGTTCTGGAAAAACATATTTGTCTCCAAGCATTAAAAGAAAGTTCCTCAAGTTATCTGGAGTGCCCCCCAACCAATATTGAAAGCTCAGCATGAAACTACGAGCGTCTTGAGCCTTATCTACTGGTAAATATTTAAGTATTGATGGAAGGGTATTTAAAAGCTTCAACATTGAATCCTGGAAACCAGCACCTCCTGCCTCTTTTCTTTTCTTCATAAAATCGCCAATTATGCTCTTGCTTTGCCCTAATTGGGACATGGAAAAAGTTCCCAATTTGTTCAAACGCATAACTTCCGGCATTGATGGAAAAACCACCGCTGCTTTCAAATTTTCTTTATGAGGTTCAACAGCCTCAACAACCTTTTGAGCTAAATCTTCAATAAAAATGAGTGAGGCTACAAATAGATCTGCATTTTCAATATCTTTTTTAAAGCTTTCGTAGTTATCAGTATCTCTTAGTTCTTCAATTAAATATCCATTTAATTCAATTCCAATTGGACCATTTTGTGAATTTAGAGAGTTAGCAGCCTGTGTAAGGGCATTTTGGTATTGAGGCTCAAGTACAACATAAACAGCCTTCATGACTGATTTATGCTTGTGATTCTCAACAGGTGAAACTCTGCGATTGGCTGAGCGAACCTGTGTAAACATCTTTTCTTCAATAGGAATTCGCCCAAGCCTAGTGTTCTCTGCCCCTTTACTGTGTTATTTAGTTAATGCCTGTTACAAGGAATATCAAATATGATTCAAAAAAAACTAAAACAATGAGTTCCGATAACAAACAAATTCCGGTTTTGGTGGCAGGTGCTCTAGGACGAATGGGATCAGAAGTCATCAAAGCAATTAACTCATCCAGCGATTATGAACTGGTTGGAGCAATTGATAATTTAAAAGAAAAGGAAGGGCAAGATATTGGATCATTGCTCGGATTAGGACCATTGGATGTTTTCGTTTCAACTGACTTTGAAGCTACGTTGTGTGCTGTAAGTCAGAACACATCTAATTTAGGAAATAGTGACGGTGGTGCGGTTTTAGTAGATTTCACTCATCCAAAAGTTGCTTATAGACACACTCGAACTGCCATAGCATACGGTGTTCATCCAGTAATTGGTACGACCGGCATAACTTCTGAACAGTTAGATGATCTCTCTAAATTTGCTGAAAAAGCAGGCATTGGCTCAGCTATTATTCCTAATTTTTCAGTAGGAATGGTTTTGTTGCAGCAAGCAGCCTCGGCTGCGGCTCGTTTTTATGAATTCGCTGAATTAACAGAAATGCATCACAACAAGAAGATAGATGCACCAAGTGGTACATGTATCAAAACAGCTGAACTTATAGAGGGTCAGAGATCAATATTTAACATATCTTCAGTAAATGAGGAAGAATCTCTAGAAGGGTCTCGTGGTGGATCAAGATCAAGTGGTTTGCGCCTTCACTCCGTTAGATTGCCAGGCTTAGTAGCAAGTCAAAAGGTCATGTTTGGATCGAGTGGAGAAACATATGAATTAATTCATAACACAATTGATCGATCTGCCTACATGCCTGGAGTCTTGTTGGTTGCGAAAAAGGTCAGATCAATCAACAAACTAGTATACGGTCTGGAGAAAATCCTGTAGTTATTCAAGAAATGCTAATCCCTATAAAAAAGAACGAAATTAATAAGTTAATTCCTTCTGTTGCAACTGGCAAACAATTTAACTCTGCTCTAGGTAATCCTCAGAAAATCTTTCAAAGGATTATGGTTTCTGCAATTGGAGGTGTTATTACTTTGTTAATTAGCCAAAGTCAAGTTACGAGTCAATTTTATTCACTTTGGTTAGTATCGGGTGTTGTTTTCTTACTTTATATTTTGTGGGGCCCAATACTTGAGGCAAGCAGGAAAAATTCCAAGTTTAAAAATTTTTCATTTTCCGCCTTAGTTGACGGTTTTATCTCAGATGTTTATGTAGAAGATAGAGTAGAAAATCAACAAGAACAGGCAAATAAAGAGGGGAGGTTGGAGATAGTAGAAAAAAAGAGAACCTGGGTCATTTTGGACATAGATGACGAAGATGGTTTTATTGGCAACATAAGTTTCCCATTACAAAATAAGTTCAATATTCTCGCAAAAGGAATGAGAATTAATTGTGTTGTTTTTAGTAATAGAAGAGATTTCAGTAGCATTCAGGCTATTAGTGATGCTTGGTGTCCAGAAATAAATTTATGGGTAGGTTCTTATCCATTTCTTCTTCGTCCAGCATTTGAGGAATTTATTAGTAGACGAATTCGAAATTAATCACTTTAAACACAAAATGATATTATTAAATTTATGAATATAGCTATTATTGGTTCAGGTTTAACAGGCACATTGGCTGCAATATCATTAGCGAAAGCTGGTTCTAGAATTGATTTATATGAAAGGCTATCAGACGAAGAACTTATCAATAGAGATCGTACATATGCATTTACACATTCCTCCAGAAGAATCTTAGAGAAAATTGGTATTTGGCCCAAGATTCTTAATGAATTAGTTCCATTTAGATATCTTAATGTTATTGATTTTGAATTAAATAATGGATTGAAATTTTTTGTCAATGATTTAAATAAAAAAGATCGTAAGCACAAAACAGTTGGCTGGATAGCCAGACACGATTTAGTTATGTCAACATTATTAGATTGTATTTCTAATATTGAAACCATTAATAAGATTCCAACTTCTGTCATACCAAATACAAATAACTACGATCTAATTATTGCTGCTGATGGTTCTAATTCAATTACCAGGAAGAAACTTAGAACACCTACATTCGGATTCAAATATGATCAAATGTGTATTACTGCAAAAGTTCTATTGAGGGGAGCTAAGTCTAATGAAGCTTTTGAAATTCTTAATAAAGAAGGCCCTTTTGCTGTTTTACCTCTGGGTGGTGATTTATTTCAAGTTGTATGTAGTCAGTCAATTAAAAAAGGATTACACAATATGAATCTTTCAAGATCAATGTTTTTAGATTATTTAGCAACAATTCTTCCATGTGGAATAGAACCAGATAGCATTATTGATGAACTAAACTCCTATCCGATAAAATTTCAATTAAATTATGCCTTTCACTCTGGTAAGTATATTTATTTAGGAGAAACTTCACATGCTTTGCATCCAGTCGGAGGGCAAGGTTTGAATTTGTGCTGGCGTGATGTTGAGTCAATCACAAAACTTGTATCGTCACCAATTCTTAAGCGAAATTCTTTTATTATTCCTTATATATATACTTTTTCAAGATTATTTGATGTTTTATCAATATCTATTTTAACCGATTCTCTTGTAAGATATTCAAGGTCAAATATTAATTTATTTTTTTTACCTAGAACTTTAGTTTTTTTAATATTAAAAAAATCAAAAATTGTTAGGAGATTTGTTCTTTCAACCATGACGAATGGATTATTTAAATGAGTTTTAAATGATAAACACCAGTAAACCAATTAATCCTCCATCTGATGAATTATGTGATTTTATTATTAATAAACTTGGAATAAGCCAAAGTGCAGTGGACTTAGGAGTGAAAAGATCTAATTTAGAAAACTCACCATTACCAATTGTTATGTGGAGTTATGGATTGCTTTCAATCACTCAGCTAAGAGCTGTGCTTTCATGGCAAAGAGATAATTAATATTTAATCACACTATAGAAATTCACATTAGGGTCAAGTCTTCTTCTGCCTAAAAGTTTAGTTAGCTCTATTAGAAAAGCAAATCCAATTAAGTCTCCACCAGCTGCTCCTATTAACTTACCTGCTGCTGATGCAGTTCCACCAGTTGCTAATAAATCATCGATTATCATTATTCTATTTTTTTGTTTGAACAAACCATCTTGAATTTCTAATCTGTCTTCACCATATTCAAGTTGGTAATTAATACCAATTACTTTTCCTGGCAATTTATTTGCTTTTCTTATAGGAATAAAGCCAATGCCAAGCGTAAAGGCAATCGCTGAAGCACTAATAAATCCTCTCGATTCTATCCCGGCAATATATTCAGGCTTATAAATCTTTACTTGCTCAACTAAAGGTATCATTATTTGATTCCATATCTTTGGGTCTTTATAAATAGGATTTATATCTTTGAATAAAATACCCTCTCTAGGAAAATTACTTATTTCAGATATATATTTTTTTAAATTTTCCATATTTTTCAATTATCAATTGTCGAGATTTTATTAAATCAACAATAAAGCTAGCTTATCTTCAAAGTCCTGTCATTATTTAAATATTGAAAACACCTTTAATAGTGGCTTCACCAAGTAAAAAAGCTAAAAATGACTCGAGATTTATCAAAACTCCACACATTAATACATATTTAAATTGTGAGATAGCTTTTGATGCGCCAAAAAGGCTAGATTTTTTGATTTTAGTTATTGAGACACTTCAACTTAATGCTACCGATTCGCTTCTAATAAAGGCAAAAGATATTGGCTTGTCGGATGATTTTTCTAGCCGGGTCCAATTTTGGAAGATGAGAACATCGAATCCTTTTAGAAAATCATACAATTTCTCATCGCTATCATCTGAACAAATTGATTCACTTGTTGAACTGATATCATCAATGGCAGAAAATCTTTATCCACTTATTAGACAATTACTTTCCTCAAAAGAATCAAAAACAGTTAATAATGAACGTTGGTTCTTTTTTAGTTCACGACTAAGGTCGCTAATTCGCGAAAGAATGAATCTACAGCGTAGTTATATAAACTCTTTGTTAAGCGACGAAAATAATCAATTTTTTAGAGAATTATTGGTTATTCTTTCTTTATCATGTGGAAAAGGTGGTTCGAATCGTTTAAAAGCTTCTATGTATCATCAAAATTATTAAATATAAATGATTAATTTATCTTATAAATTTATTCAGAACTCCTCATCTCTTGAACTTTCAGGAATGCCTGATGTATCGAAGGGAGACTCTGAAAACACTATTGGAATTATCTCTTCATGGTCATTAAAAATTATTGGTTCACCAGTTTTGGAGGGTGAAAAGGAACATCTTGATAATTTGATGGAAGTTATTCTTCAATATTCACGTGCCTATGTATCTGGAATTCGAGAAAAATTTTCATCTAATAAAAATATTGTAACTATAAGTCCGAACGGTGTTAATCATAAACTGCTTTTAAAAAGTACAAGGAAAGGTATAAAACCTCTTGAAATAAATTTGGATGATGCTGAATTGTCCGATCTTACTCGTTGTATTGATCTTTTGAGATTTGACCCTAGATTCAATATAAATTGGAATTTCAATCCAGATAAACCTTTTGGTAAGAAATATATAATTAGAAATTTGAGAAAGTCCAAAAACTATTTAAATTTATTATATTCTCTAATTATTTTTATAACCAGTAGCTCACTATTACTTTTGCTACCTATAAATAATAATTTAGATCTAAATGAAAATAATGATAACGAGCTTCCCAAATTAGAACAGGCAAAATAACAGTCATTTCTCGAATATTAATTTTCACTTAATGGTTATTTTTAATGTTGTAACTATTCCTATAAAAAAATATTATGATTTTTTAATATTCATTATGCCTAATACAACAAAATTTACTCAAATTTATGAATTATTTATATCTTGAAAATTAATATTTATACTCAAATTAATGTTAGGGATTATAAGATAATATAAAAAATGGGTATTTGATGAAACTTTCTAACCAAGATAGAGATAAAATTGATATTTCTGATGATCGTATCTTTTATCAACAGCCGAGATATGTACATCACCTTAGTCTTGCATTCAGGAATCGTCTAACAGCTCTGTATTCGAATTATTTAAATGAGCATTATGTGATTTTGGATTTAATGAGTAGTTGGGTCAGTCATTTGCCAAATCAGACTAAATACAAAAGGGTCATCGGTCATGGTATGAATGAAAATGAATTAAACTCTAATAAAAGACTAGATAAATATTGGGTTCAAAATTTAAATACTGCACAGAACTTACCTATTGAGAATTCATATGTTGATGCTGCGTTAATAGTTGCTGGATGGCAATATCTTCAATATCCAGAAAAAGTATCAAAGGAATTATCAAGGATTATTAAACCAGATTCATTATTAATTATCTCTTTTTCGAATCGAGCATTTTGGACAAAATCTCCAAATATATGGGTTAATTCCTCTGATACTGGAAGAATAGAATATGTTAAAAGTGTTTTATCTTCAAATGGGTGGAGAGTTGAAAAGATATTTGATGAGAAAACCTATGAAAATAAGTTCTTTGGTTTTTATTCATCAGAAAGTGACCCTTTTTTCTCAATTATTGCAAGAAATAATAAGTCCAATATTTAACTAGTTTTTTTTTTAAGGCTATTTAAAATAAGGAAATATTATTGTTTTTTATGTCTTATTTCCTACTTAAATTTAGTTCAGAGGATTGTGGTACTTGTCACAGAATGAGCTTTTTTGATTCTAAGGTCGCCAGTGAACTTGGTATTGAGTTCATTAGTGTAAAGCTTCAAGATACCATCACTTATAGAAAATACAGACCTATACTCCTAAAACAGTACCCTACAAAAGAAGGAATGGGATGGCCGACTTATCTGTTAGTAATTGATCCTGAGGGAGAATTTAAAATTCTTGGCGAATTAAAAGGAGGTATATCGAAAGGCGATTTTAGAGAAAGACTTACTGAACTATTACAAAAAATATCTTGATTAATTTACAGGTTGCATCAATCCCCCGCTGCCAGAGTCAGAATCATCATCATCATTTCCAGGATCAAAAGTTAAGAGTGTGTAAACTCCCAAAGCAAGTAGACTAATTAATCCACTAAATAGACTCAATCCATATTGATTAGTGCTGATTTCTACAACTTCTCCCAATTTAAAAAACACAAATTTTGGAGACTATAGCAAGTTTTTAAATCTAAGGCGTCCAGTGAGACCAATTTTAAAATTGCCATGTCTGTAATTAAAGTTATAGAGGTTTTGATTATTCAGTATTTATTTCATTATTCATCATATTTAGCCAAATGGTTAGTTGATCGAGGAGTTTATCGCTATCTAACAAGCCTAATCCTCTAATGATTACAGTAGAGCTACTATTTCCTTTCTTAAATATAAATCTTCCATGAAGATGGTTTGCTAAACCTTTTCTAAGAATTTTAAATGCTGGCTCATCCATCATAGTCTCAAGTTCGACATTTGGCTTAGACAATTTAATCCTAGAGAATCCACATTTCTTAGCGATTAGTTTTAATTTCATTACTTCTATTAATGATTCAACAGCTTTTGGGAGTGCTCCATATCTGTCAATTAATGTGCTAGCAAATTGAACTAATGCTTCATTATTTTCACATTGAGTGGCTAACCTATATGCGTTAATTTTTTCATCCGGATCTGTTATCCAATCACCTGGTATGAAAGCAGTTACTGGAAGATCAATTTGTGTATCGTCAACAATCGGGATATCTTGACCTTGAATTTCAGCGATAGTTTCTTGCAATAGTTCCATATAAAGATCAAATCCTATTGTTTCCATTTGACCGCTTTGTTCAACACCTAAGATATTTCCCACGCCTCTGATTTCCATATCGCGCATTGCTAATTGGTAACCACTACCCAAATCTGTGAATTCTTGAATAGCTTTTAATCTTTGTCTAGAGGAGTCATTTAACTTTTCATTGCTTGGATAAAATAACCAAGCATGTGCTTGCACTCCACTACGGCCAACTCTCCCTCTTAATTGATAAAGTTGAGATAAACCAAATTTATGCGAATCTTCAATTAAAATAGTATTTACTCTAGGAATATCCAAGCCACTTTCAACAATTGTTGTGCACAACAATATGTCTGCTTCTCCAGCATTAAAAGCTATCATTGCATTCTCAAGTGCACCTTCTTCCATTTGCCCATGAGCAATTAGTATTTTTACATTTGGAATCATTATTCGTAATTTATCTGCTACATCTTCAATACCTTTAATTCGTGGGACAATATAAAAGATTTGTCCACCTCTATCTATCTCTTGAGAGATTGCGCTTCTTATTATTTCATTGTCAAGCGGTGCTAAATGTGTCTTAATAGGTCTACGTAATGGAGGTGGTGTTGTTATTAGACTCATTTCACGAACACCAGAAAGACTCATATACAGTGTTCGAGGAATTGGAGTAGCAGATAACGTCAATACATCGACACTTTTTTTTAATTCCTTAATTTTTTCCTTCTGATTAACTCCGAAACGTTGTTCTTCATCAATCACTAAAAGTCCCAAATTTTTATAAGATAATTTCTTATTCAATAATTGATGCGTTCCAATTACAGCATCAATAATTCCATCTTTAAGACCAGAGACAATTTGTTTACGCTCACTAGTAGTTTTAAATCTATTGAGCAATGAAACTTTAATAGGATATGGTGCAAAGCGATCAGAGATTGTTCTCCAGTGTTGTTGTGATAAAACTGTTGTTGGAGCAAGTAAGGCAATTTGTTTTCCTGAAGTGATTGCTTTAAATATCGCCCTAATGGCAACCTCAGTCTTTCCAAAACCTACATCTCCACAAACTAATCTATCCATTGGTTTATCACTTTCCATATCGGATTTTACCTGGTTCGTAGCTTTAGCCTGATCAGGTGTTAGAGCATATGGGAATGAATCTTCTAATTCACTTTGCCAGGGTCCATCAATTGGAAATTTAAAACCTTTCTCCTTACTTCTCTCTGCATATAACTTAATTAAATCAATAGCAACTTTTTTTACAGATTTCTTAGCTTTTTCCTTTATTTTATTCCAAGTATTACCACCTAATTTATTGATAGAAGGTGATTTGGTATTTGAATTTCTATATCGACATAAACTACCAAGTTGATCGGCAGCGACACTAAGTTTACCATCCATATATTTGATAACTAAATAGTCCCTAGACTCACTATTAATATTTATTTTTTCAATCTTCTGAAAAAGTCCAATACCATGATTTCTATGAACAACAAAATCACCAGGTTTCATTTTATTAGGATCTATTTTTTTACTAACAGCTTGTTTCCTTCTTCTTACATATCCGGTTCTAGCAAAGTGACTTTGTCCAAAAAATTCCTTATCGGTTATTAATGCAATTTTCCATGCAGGTAAAATAAAACCTTCAATTTCTCCCTCATTGTGATTTTTTAAAGCTATCGGTAAATTATCCTCCAATACACTTCTAATAGAATTAGTGTCGTTATTATCAGGAATGAACTTAGAAATACACTCATGTTCTTCTAATAGTGAAACTGCACGACTAGGTTGAGCAGATATGATCCAAATCGAATATCTTTCATTGATATATTCTTTTAATGTTAAACTAATTTTTCCATATTGGTTAGGGAGCCAATTATGTAATTTGCTTGCTATATTAAATACATTTTTGTTGGACGATAAGTCCTCTAAATCTGTTGTATCGATACCCTTAAAGTTATACAAATTAGAGAGGATATTGCTTAAATTAATGTGTAGATTAGATTTATAAATGGCCGTACTAAAGTTTTCATCATCATCAACTTGTTTAACTGACTCCTTATAACTTTCGTTGACTATATTATACCAAGCATCTCCATGTGATTTACATTGCAGCCTCTCATCAACTACGATAAAAGGATTCTCACCTAAGTAATTTAATAAAGAGGATGGTTGCTCAAAAGCTACACCTAAGAATTTTTTTGCTGATTGTAAGACTTCTGAATTTACCAAATCAGAATATTCTTTCTTAGTAAGTAAATTTGTTATTTCAGTATCACTTAATGAGAGAAGTTTATCTATAATTATCGGATCAAAACCTGTAGGAGTGACGCATATATTATCAATCCTATCCAGTGATCTTTGTGAGACAGGATCAAATTCTTTAATTTTTTCGAGGTGATCTCCAAAAAACTCCAATCTAATTGGAAGCTCACTACTAACTGGATAAATATCAAGAATGTCACCTCTTCTTGTCCATGTACCTTCCTGATCAATATTGTTTGTTTTTACATATCCAGATTCACTTAATTTTAGAGAAAGTTCACTTATATCAAACTCATAACCTACAGTTAATTTGATACATTTAGATTTTAGATATTGAATAGGAGGTAAATGTGGCTGTAATGCTCTTTCAGTAGCAATTATTGCTATGTTTTCATCATTTTTTAATTCTATAATGTCGCTAAGTACTTGAAGTTGTCCCCATAAAATTTCTGATGCAACGGGAACAGAATCGTATGGAGAAGCTTCGCTTGTTGGGTATAAACATGTTTTCGACCAACCACATCCTTTTAAGAGAGGTAACCACCTTGTTGCTTCTTCTAACGTAGGAACAATTACAAGTAGTTTTCTTGATTCTTTTTTTGCGAGAGACGAGGTGATTAATGCCTTTGCAGTCCGTGATGATCCAGTTAATATTAATCTATCTTCTCTTTTGGTTCTTTCTATTAGTTCATTAGTTAATTGGTGGTCTTCTAATTTCTTTGCTATTGACTCTAGAGACACTATTCTTTTATATTTAAAATTTAGATTAGCATAACATTTTTGATTATCAAATAGAGAGATTATTGCTCAGAATATTGATTCCTTATTGATTTAAGTTTTTCAATAAACACTAATAACTGATTTTCAGTAAGCTCCTTTCTCGTGGAAACATTAAATTCTTTTTGTAGATATTCTCTTCCTTGTTTAATGTCCCATGACAATTCATGAAGTAGAGTATTAGACTCTTCAATCATTGAATTCAAATTCAAATTATTTAATTGTGAAGTAGAGGATTTTTCTAAACTTCTTAGAATCTTTAAATATTTAACAAGCTCAGTATATTTTGTAATTTTACTTCTATTATTATAGCCAAAATTCTTTTCTAGGAAATCAATTTCATCATCTCTTGACCAATCGAGTCTGTTAATCTCTAAGTCTATAGCGGTAAGTTCATTACTCCAATCACTAGGATTGTTATTTATAGTTAAATTATCTGGCATATTTCTTATTGGGAAATCAATATTTAATTCTGATTTAGATTTAGTAATACTGTTTATGTTATTTTTTTTATTGTTTTCATCAGGATACACTATCTTTAGCCTATCTTTCAATCTGCTTATTGCTTTATCTTCAGCAGCTTCTACTGTCATGCCTTCAGCAAGAGCAGAACCTACTTTCTCTTTATTAATCCAACCAATTACTTGAACAACAACTCTATGTTCCGATACGTGACATAGATTAGATTCAATTCTCATAACACTTTCGATTAACACTAATTAGAACTTGCAGAGCTAACATATACGAATAAGTCTGCGTAAATAGTTCTTTTCTTGAAAATTAATGGATTCAGCATCTCTTAGATCCTTAACTCCTTTACTCGATGGTATTGATAGATGGGTAGAGCTTGCCCCTCTCCTACCTGTTATTGTCTCTCTTGAGCTAGTTTTGTCTGCTGATAATGCTGTCGCTCTAGCCTCAATCACGAAGAAACTAAATAATATTAATTTACAAAAGAAAGCTCTTAATATAGGTATCTTTATTGCTTTATTATTAAGAATATTAGTTATTCTTACTGCTCAATTTATCTTGAATTTCTGGCCAGTTAAATTAGTGGGTGGTCTTTATTTAATATCATTATCCATTTCAAAATTTATATCAATTAATAATGATGATAGTGAAACAAATCACGATAGTATGAACTACCAGAATAACTTATCACTATTAAATGTAATTGTTTTATTAGCTGTAACTGATTTAGCCTTCTCTATTGATAGCATAACAGCAGCTGTAGCGATAAGCGATCAATTTCTATTAGTTATTACTGGTGCAACTATTGGAGTAATAGCTTTAAGATTTACGTCTGGTTTATTTATAAGATGGTTGGAAATATACGTCAATTTGGAAAAAGCTGGATATATAGCTGTTGCAATTATAGGAATTAAGTTAATTTTTCAACTTGTTTTTTTTAATATAATAATACCGGAATATCTATTCTTTGTAATTATGCTTTGTCTTTTTCTTTGGGGATTTTCAAAAAAAGATGTAAACATATAATGACTATTCTCCTAAAATATTTTTAATACTTAAATTACATTGCTTTGATAAAGTATATGCATCAGTTCTCTTTTTACCCTCGAGCTGCCCAAATTTAATTAGGATAGGATAATCCTTTGTCATTATTGTTAGGCCATTATTCTGATTTATCCTAATTATTTCTCCTACAGAATTTTTTACTTTTATGTTATCATCTAGTTGATTTAATTCGTCTATATTTGTTGTATTTTCCAAAAGAACGGCTTCAAAAATTTTTATTCTTTTACCATTATAAAATGTATACGCGTTTGGATATAAACCATTAATTTTTTTTATTATTTTCCACCCAGATTGATCCCAGTTAATAATATAATCTTCTTTTTTAATTTGCCTTGCATAGGTTGGATTGCCATTGAGATTAGTTTGATCAATTGCGTTTAATTCTTTAAGTCTATCAGTTCTATTTAATCCTTCTGTCTTCTCAATCCTAATTAATGATTTAACTAATAATTTTGATGATAATTTAGACAATTTTTTAGTAAGTATCTCCAGATTATCATATTTATTAATACTGAGAGATTCTTGTTCAATAATTGGACCTGTGTCTAAACCTTCTTCCATAGCCATTATACAAATACCTGTCTTTTCATCATCGTTAATAAGGCTCCATTGTATTGGTGCTGCTCCTCTCCATATCGGTAATAGAGAGGCGTGGCTATTCCAGCATCCCAATTTTGGATGGTCTAGTATTTCTTTAGGAAGAATTTGACCAAAGGCGACAATTATAAATACATCTGCACTCAAATTAAAAATTACATCCTTCGTAATTTGATCTTTACTTATTGAGTGAGTTTCATAAACAGGAATATCATATCTTAATGCGATTTGTTTTACTGGTGAAGGACTCAATTTGTTCCCCCTATTACGCTTTCTGTCTGGTTGAGTGACTACTGCAACTACATCATGACCAGTATCAATAATATGTAATAAATTATCAGCTGCATATTGAGGAGTTCCCCAAAAAACTATTTTCACGCTTCTCCTGTTATGGACATATTTTCCACCCAAACATGCGGACTTATTCCTTGATGAGTGACAATTTGCTCACTTTCAATTTTAACAATACTATTTAAGACTTTTAAAATGTCTCCAGCAACAGTTGCTGCCTCTATTGATGTTTTTTTACCATCTCTAACTAACCATCCATCAAATGGTAATGAGAAAGAACCTTGACTAGCCTTGACACCAGAATGAAGTGCTGATAATTCATCTATTAAAATATATTCTTTAATTGTATTTTTCACAGAAAGACTTTCGTCTTGATCTAAGGCTTCCTCAGATTTACTGACAACTAACCAATCTGGTGAGACTGATACCTTTGCTCCTAAGCCTGCATGCCCCGTTGGATTGACACCAAATTTTCTTGCTGTAGCTTCTGAATGAATTAAATTGGTCAAAACACCTGATTTTATTAAATTAATATTTTGGGTTGGTGTCCCTTCGCCATCAAAACTAAAAGCTCCAACGTTTTCAGGATGAAGTCCTTCATCACTAATATTTAAATTTTTTACTGCAATTTGTTTACCTATCGACTCCTCGTTCATCAAACTTAGGCCGTCAATGATTGATCGTGCATTAAACATCGAGCTGAATGAACTTACTAATTGAAGAAATGATTCAGGAGAAAAACAAATTAGATATTTGTTGGTTTCTATGGGTTTGTAATTCAGATGGCTAATTAACTTATTTGAAGTCTCATTTATACATGATTCAATATCTAAGTCTTCTAAATTAGTATTAACTCTAACTCCACCGGCACTTCTAGGTTTTTTATTTTCTTCTTGTGCTTTTGCATATAAATAAATTGAAGCTTGTGTAAGTCTTACATATCTATTTGCACCTTCACTGTTTAAGTATAGTCTTTCCATATAGCTTTCACTTAGCCCGTTATAAGGTACAGAATCGATTGAGTTATGAGTATCAATCAATTTTTTTTCAGCATCTTTTAATTTAGTTAATAAATCTTCAATTGAACTATCGTCCTGCTTTGTAAAACTCTTATCTGTTATTGGTGCTTTTGCAAGTGAGGAGAATTGCGGAGCTTCTTTTGTATTACCAAATGCGCTTGCATCAATTGCACCTTTAAATGCTTTTTTAATACCTTGGGTTGTTAAGTCAGATGTACTAGTTATTCCTACTTTATCGTTGTACCAAACTCTTAACGTCATTGAATTCCTTTGAGAACCCTTCAATTGTTTAGCATTCCCTTGTTGAACTTGAACTGATACATCTCTACTTGCTGATGCTCCAACATCCCATTTTAAAATATTAGATTCTTTACTATATTTATCTAATAGTTTATTCAATAGCTCTCGATCTAAGGCACATAACTGCTTTTTGTTTTCATAGTTATTCATCTTATCTACCTCCTACGGTTATTGAATCTACTTTTATATGTGGTTGACCAACCGTTACATTTACACTTCCACTTACTGATCCACAAAAACCTGCAGCCAAATCCAAGTCATCAGCACACATAGAGATTCTTGGTAATATTTCCTCCGCTTCTCCTATTAATGTGGCACCTTTTACAGGTTTATCAAGTTTGCCATTTTTTATTAAATATCCCTCCTCAACAGAGAAGTTAAACTGACCAGTCGGTCCAACACTTCCACCACCCATTGATTTGCAGTAAAGACCATTATCAACACTTTCGATTAAGTTATCAGGTGAATAATTTCCTTGTTTAATGTAGGTATTTCTCATTCGACTTGCTGCAGCAAATGAGAAATTCTGTCTTCTTCCGCTTCCTGTCCTTTGATGTCCAGTTCTTAGAGAACCCGCCCTATCAGAGAGAAATTTTTTTAATATGCCATCTTCAATTAATAAAGTGTTTTGAGGTTCCATTCCTTCATCATCCATAGATATTGAACCAAATGCGAAATCCGATAGTCCTTCATCTACTGCAGTTACAGCTTCATGAGCAATTTGTTTATTTACTTTGTCATGAAAAGGTGAAGTTCCTCTTTCTAGTTGAGTGGTTTCTAAAAGATGGCCGCATGCTTCGTGGAAGATAACTCCACCAAACTTATTAGCTAGAACCACAGGCATTTGACCTGCTTCAACGTATTCTGCATGAAGCATTTTTTGGGCACTATCATTCAATTCGCTTACACTTTTATTGATATCCCAGTTTCTCAAATCATTAGGATTACCTGAGCTTCCATATCTTCTTGCTGATGTTGATCTGTTTTTATCTTTTATTGCGATTACATTGATACCAACTGTCTGATGTAGTCTTATATCCCTTGCAAACACACCGTCTGTAGCCGCTACAAGTACCTCTTGCCAATTTCTCGAATAGCTAGCTCTTCTTACATCTAAATTTTTATTTTTTATTGCAAGCAAATCAGTAGATTCTAATAATTTAGACGTAGATTCATTTAGATCTGGTGAATCAAGCAACCAATTATTCTTTTCTTCTCCAAAATCCTTAAATTCACATAAACCATCAAAATCAGTAAATTTTTGAGTACCTATTTCAAGCCCCAACATACCTAGAGCTTGAGTTAGAGCGAAAAGAAGACCTTGTTCCGTCAAATCATTAGTACTTACGAAGCCGTCTTTCTTTCCAAGAAAAACTCTTATACCAGCTCCAATCCCAAAAGATGGGCTAACATTAGAAATATCATCTTGTTCAGCGAGAAGAGACATGTTGTCGGACTTCTCAAGAAAAACCTCAACAATATCTGCTCCGGCAGACTTTCCGAGGATAAGCAAGTCTTCAATCTGAGGTCTTAAAGTGTCATCAAAAGTATGAAATAGCAGATTTTCATTCTTTTTTGTTAACAATGTATTGGTCAATTTTTTTTCTTTATATTATGGCATCAAATAGGCATTACTGCGTACTGGAATAATAAATTCATTTATTTATTGTAATTAACTAAACAAATGAATTTATAATTTATTATGTCAAAAAATTTTAGAGTTATTATTATTAATTTATACCTATCCATTTTTGTCCATTTAATCTTTGTAGAACTCTAGAAATTAATAAAGCTAAAGTAGTCTTTTTTTCATCAATTAAAAACGATTCAACAATACTAGGATAAGAATTTGACTCAGCCAATAAAATAGTCTTGTCTGAAGTAATTACATCTTTATTGAAGCAAAGCCAAAACTTTCTGTCGTTGTCTAGTTCGCAAAAAACCATCCAGCATTTTCCTCCCACTACTGGTCTATCGCCATATAGTAATTTTATCTCTTTTACAATTGATCCTTTTTTTTGAATTGATTTTTCTAAGCCTGGAATAAAATGATCTTTAATGAATTCATCAAATGGTTTGTCCTCTAATTTAGGAGGTTTAACAGTCTTCTTTGGTGTTTCAGGCTGTACAACATTAGTAACTTCGTTCTTTTTATCTGAATTGTTAGAGTTTTTTGAATTTTCCATTTTTGTATTTTAGCAAATTAAATCACTATTTTTAACTAATTATTGAATTTAAAAATAAAACTATAGTTTACCAGTTTGAATAAGTATCAACCTCCCAATCACTTCTAATTGGTTTAAGAGGTATTTCATCTAATTTATTTTCTTGATCGAATCCTTGGTATTCTGATTCATCAGTGTTATCTATTATGTTGTTTTCTCCTTTTCCGAAATATTCATTATCTTGATATTTTCTATTATTATTACCTATAACTCTAAAACTTGCATTGACTGTCGGTGATGGGTCTTTTATATCTCTTTCTATTAAAGTATTCTCATATGTTTTCTCTTGATTCCTTTCATTAAACATATTACTTTCAACAACATGATTGACAGATCTGCCATTAATTTCTGGTAATGGAGTTATCTTATTGGAATTTACAATTTTATTTGTTATTAGGTATGAAATGATAAAACCGGTTGAAGCAGATATTGAAATGTATGTTCCAAGTGATAATAAAGGTGTTTCCCATATAAGTATTCTAATATTTGTAAGTTCCTTTTTATTGTTTAGATTTATCAGCAATATGATTAATAATAATGTTAAAAAGGGAATACTTCTAATCAGCCTATAAAGTTTCATTTTTCTGGACCTACCCATCTTTTTATATTATTTAAATCCTCGCCGAGTGAATCAAATAACCTTACAACAATAAAGTCAATCATATCTTCAATAGTGTTTGGGTTTGTATACCAAGCTGGAATGGGCGGTACTATTAACGCACCTGCTTCTGATAGACGCTTTAAGTTTTCCAGATGAATTAAGTTAAACGGCGATTCTCTTGGAGAAATAATTAAGGGTCTATTTTCTTTTAAATGAACATCTGCACATCTTTCGATTAAATCTACGGAAAAACCTGCAGCTATCCTTCCAAGAGTGCCCATTGAGCAAGGAACAATAACCATTCCATTTGTTTTGTGACTTCCGCTGGCAATAGCAGCAGCATGATCATTCCATCGATAACAATTTAATTTACCTGATTCGACGTTGAGTTCGTTTCTCCAAAAGTCAGCTTGAGTATTTGGTTCAACAGGTATATTGATGTTTCGTTCACTTTTTGCTACATCATATGCACCTTTACTAAGTATTAAGTCAACAGTTTTGTTATTCTCTAGCAATAGTTGTATGGATCTCTCGCCT
>MDTG01360068.1_pt1 | contig 44736 bp, 25 predicted proteins | sample 811421 | NCBI WGS metagenome assembly MDTG01 (sample SAMN05326645, study PRJNA326480) | marine metagenome | isolation source: seawater | place: Pacific Ocean: South East | collected 2011 | reverse complement strand
GTGGTCGGTGGGGACGAGGATGATGCGCCCGAAGGCGGAGCGGCGCCCGCCGATTGGGCGCCCGGGTCGGCGGCGCGGTTCTGGGCGGCGGACGGGTTCGAGAGCCGGCATACCGCCCTGGCCGACGGCGCCATTGCCGGCGTGTTCCTGCGCGTGCTGCCGGATGCGGTGGAGGACCTGCTGGGGCCGGACGGGGCGCGGCTGACCGGGGGGTCTGGCCGGGCGGCGGCGCATGTGCCGGTATCGATGGGGCTGGTCTGGCGGATGCTCGGCATCACCGGCCCGGCCGCGGCGCGGCGGCTGCATCTGACCGCGGCTGCCCTGCATCTGCTGGGCCATGTGGTCGAGGCGGGCGAGACCGACGGCCCCCGAACGGAGCCCGCGACCCCGGCGCTTTCCCCCGCCGATATCGAGCGGCTGCATGCCGCGCGGGAGCTGCTGCTGCGCGATCTGGCCGCCCCGCCCTCGGTGCCCGATCTGGCCCGCGCCGTGGGCCTCAACGCCCGCAAGCTGGGCCGCGGCTTCCAGGCGCTGTTCGGCAGCCCGGTCTATGCCTTCGTCAAGGCCCGCCGCCTGGACGAAGCCCGCCGGCTGATCGAGGAAGAGGGGCTCGGCATCGCCGAAGCCGCCTGGCGGGTGGGCTACAGCCCCGCCCATTTCTCCACCGCCTTCCGCAAGCGCCACGGCCTGGCCCCGGGCGCCGCCTGCGGCCGGCGCTGACCGGCATCGGCGCTGGCGCACCTCAGCGCAAACACGCAAGACTGAGTCCGGATCGCGAAAGCCGCTCCGGTAGACGATGGCAGGCTTATGGTCGTTAATGCGTCTCATTCGCATATGACCTGCGGGATGCCAGAGATGACCACGCCGATGCCGCCTGCCCCAAGACGCCCGATCCTGGCCCGCGGTCTGCTGACCGGCGCCGCCCTTGCCGTCGTCCTGCCGCTGATGCCGGCCCCCGCGCTCGCCGAAGAGGCGGCAGGCGAGGCCGCCGCCGGCAGCGCGGTCGCTCTGGAACCGCTGACCGTCACCGCCCGCCGCCGGGCGGAGCGGGCAAGCGAGGCGCCGGTTTCGGTGACGGTGATCGGCGCGGACCGGCTGGGCGAGGCGGGGGTACGCGATCTCGACGACGCGGCGCGGGCCGTGCCGAATGCGACCTTCAGCCCCCAGGGCGGGCCGCTGACCATCCGCGGCATCGGATCTCTGGGCATGAGCGGCGGCGTCGACCGCCAGCCCGGCGTCGGGCTGTTCGTCGACGATGTCTATATCGCCCGGCCCAACGGCTACCCGACCGCGTTTCAGGATCTGGACCGGGTGGAGGTGGTGCGCGGCGCGCAGTCGACGCTCTACGGCAAGAACACCATCGGCGGCGCGGTCAACCTGGTTTCGCCGGTGCCGGGCGCTGATCCGGGGATCACCGCGACGGCGGGGCTCGGCACCGACCGGCGGCTGGAGATGCAGGGCGTGCTCGACACCCCGCTCGGTGATGCCGGTGCAGCGGCCGATCTGGCGGTGCGCGCCATGGTGGGCCTCACCCGCGACGACGGCTTCATCCGCGACGATGCGTCGGGAAACCGCCTGGGCCGCACCGACCGCAAGGCGGCGAAGCTTGCGATCGGCGGCATGCTGAGTGATGCGACCGAGGTGATGATCCGGGCGGATCTGTCGCGCGATCGCGATGATGGCGGCCTCGCCTATGCGCCGCTGCCGCTCGCCTTCGACCACCGCTCCACCCATGATATCGAAGGCGAGCGCAGCCTGGATACCGCCGGTCTCTCGGCGAAGCTGACCCATGATTTCGGCGCGCTGGTGCTGAGTTCGGTGACCGCGATCCGCGGCCACGACATGGACCATGTGCTCGATGGCGACTTCATGGCCCTGCCCTATTACGTCCAGGCCCAGACCGAGGAACAGCGCCAGATCTCGCAGGAACTTCGCCTGTCCAGCCCCGAGGACGGTCGCCGCTTCGGCTGGAGCACGGGGCTGTTCTACATGCGCGAGGATTTCAAGGCGGCGCAGTTCTACGATTTTACCACCGTGCCCCGCGCCGACTGGAGCCGCAGCGGCTTCGACCAGACCACCGACACGGCGTCGGCCTTCGGCGAGGCGCGGCTGCGGCTGCTGCCCTCGGTCGATGTCACCGCCGGGCTGCGCTATACCCGCGAGTGGAAAGAGACCACCTCCGAGATCACCAGCCCCTCGGGCAATATGATGATGGGCGCGCCGATGCGGGTGTCGGGCGATGCCGATTTCGACGATGTCTCGCCCGAGATGACCATCAGCTGGCGGCCGGTGGCACATGGCGTCACCACCTTCGCCCGCGTGGCCCGCGGCTTCAAATCCGGCGGCATCAGCCCCTATCCGGAGCTGGACGACAGCATCAACCGCTACGACCCGGAAACCGTCACTACCTTCGAGATCGGCGCCAAGACCCTGTGGCTGGACGACCGGCTGGCGATCGACCTCACCCTGTTCCGCAATGACTGGAAGGATCAGCAGGTGGTGATCTACACCAGCCCGCTGACCCGGGTGCTGCGCAATGCCGCCCGCTCCACCTCGGAAGGCGCCGAGGTCGAGGCCCGGGCGCAGATCGCCGACGGGCTGGGGCTGCGCCTGGCCTATGGCTATCTGAACGCCCGTTTCGACGATTTCGTCGACAGCATCCAGGGGGCGGACTATTCCGGACAGGACCTGCCCTATGCCCCCGAACACACCCTGGCGCTGGGGCTGGACCTTGTCCGGCCGGTGGCGGCGGGGGTGGATCTGGTGGCCGGGGTCGACTATTCCTGGCGCTCGTCGATGAGCTTCACCCCCGCCTCGGACTATCGCCAGGGCGAGACCCATCTGGTCGACGGCCGGATCGGCTTCGATACCGGCGCCTGGGCGGCGACGCTCTGGGCCCGCAACCTCTTCGATGAAGAGTATCTGACCTATTATTACGATATGGGCGGCGATGTCGGCGTCGCCGGGCGCGGCCGCAGCCTGGGCCTGACCCTGACCGGGCGGTGGTGAGCGCCATGACCCGTCCTGCCACCTCTCCCGCCCCCGGCCTGCTGCTGATCGGCGCGCTCTATCTGGCCCAGGGTCTGCCGATCGGCTTCGCCTTCGAAGCCCTGCCGGTGCTGCTGCGCCGGGCCGGCGTGCCGCTGGAGGTGATCGCCTGGGTACCGCTTGCCGGGCTGCCCTGGGTGCTGAAACCGCTCTGGGCGCCGCTGGTCGACAATCTGGGCCGCGGCGCACGCCTTGGCCGCCGCCGCGCCTGGATCATCCCCATGCAACTGATCCTGGCCGCGGCCATGGCCGGCCTTGCCATGATCACCGACTGGCAGGCGGCCGCCCTGCCGGTGGTGGTGCTGACGCTGATCGCCTCGATCGCCTCGGCCACCCAGGACACCGCCACCGACGGGCTCGCCGCCGAACGGCTGCATGGCGGCGCGCTCACCCGCGCCAATGCACTGCAAAGCGGCGGCATGATGGCGGGCTTCATGCTCGGCGGATCGGGCCTGCTCTGGGCCGCGGGCCATATCGGCGTACAGACCGCACTCGTCATCCTGGCCGGGCTGCTGATCGCCGCCCTGCTGCCGGTGCTGGCCTGGCCGGACCCCCGGGCCACGATGACGGCCGGCGACCGCCGCCCGGCGCGGCTGCGCAGCTATTTCCGCCGGCCGGGGGCCTGGCCGGTTTTGATCGCCGGCATCGGTTTCGCCCTGCCCTATTCCGGCGGCCTTGCCCTGTCGAAACTCTATCTCACCGATGCCGGCATGGCGCTGGACCGGATCGGGCTGATCGGCATCGCCGGCAGCCTGGCGATGATCCTGATCGGCTGCCCGTTGGCAGTCCGGATGATCGGTCGCCGCGGCATCGGCCCGACTCTCGTCTCGGCGCTGATCCTGACGCTGCTTGCACTCGGTCTCTGGCTGCTGCCGGTGGCGGGGCTGGTGGCCCCCGATCCGGCGATCGTGCTGCCGGCCTCCATCCTGCTCGGCACCGCAGGCGGAGCCGCCACCACGGCAGCGGCCACGCTGATGATGCGCTTCGCGGCCCGGGGCAACCAGGCCGGAACCGATGTCACCATCCCCCAGGCGGCGCAGGTGGCGGGCGAGACCCTGAGCGGCGGTGTCGCCACCGGCATCGCCGCCGGCGCCGGCTATGCGGGTGCGCTGGTGTCCGTGCTCGCAGCCGGGGCCATCGGCTTCGCCATCACCCGTGCCATGCTCGTCCGCCCGGCAGTACGGCAGCTCGACGACCACCCCGCCCCCTGATCCTCAACAAGGCCATATCCCCATGAGCGCGACCTTCATGGACCGTCTGACCGATCGCATCGCCCGCCGCCCCGGCGGGCTGATCGGCCGGTTGATCTACCGCCACCCCGCCGGTCACGAGGCCAGTTTCGCGATGATGCTGGATGCCCTGCATCCGGGGCCGGAAGACCGGCTGCTCGATCTCGGCTGCGGCGGCGGCGTCTTCCTTGAGCGGGTGCTGGCCCGGGGGGCCTCTGCGGCAGGGCTCGACCACAGCCCCGACATGGTGGCAGAAACCCGGCGGCGCAATGCCGCAGCCCTCGCCGCCGGCCGGCTGGCGCTGCATCAGGGCGATGTGGCCCGCCTGCCCTTCGGGGATGCGGCCTTCACCCTGGTCACCTCGCTCAATGCCTTCTTCTTTTTTCCGGAACCGCAGGTGGCCATCGCCGAGATGGCCCGGGTGCTGGCCCCCGGCGGACGGCTCGGCATCGTCACCACCCCGCCCGAACAGGCGGCGATGCTGAAGCGCTGGTTCGGCCCGGTGGCCGCGCGCATGCGTCTGGATGCGCCGGACAGCCTGGCCGGCTGGATGGCCGATGCCGGGCTGATCCCGGGCGAGGTGAAGCCCGTCCGCCAGGTCGGCTATCTGATCACCGCCCGCAAGCCGGCGATGCCGGCGTCGATCGGTGCCGAGATCACCATGCCCGGCTTCCACGGCCGGATCACCGGCCGCCTGGGCCCGGCCACCGCGCCGCTGCTGGTGGTCGATGCCCTGGTCGACGGCGCCATCCCGCCACATGCCGCCATGGCCGACGAACTGGTCGTGGTGCTGGACGGCCGCCTCCGTGCCCGGGCGGGCGGGGCCGAACATCTGCTCGGCCCCGGCGACCATCTGATCGTGCCGGCGGGCACCATTCACGAGGCGGTGGCCGAAACGCCGGCCCGGCTGCTGCTGGTGGGACCGCCGGAATAAGCGGTCCCACCCGATCACGCCCCCGACATCACGCCCGCCGCACCCCCTCGATAAACGCCCCCACCTCGCGGCGGAGCGCGTCGGACTGGGTGGAGAGGTCGGACGAGGCCGCCAGCACGCGGCCGGCCGTGGTGCCGACATCCGAGGCCACCCGGCTGACGCCGGTCACGCTGCGCGAGACCTCGTCGACGCCGCGGGCCGCCTGCTGGGCGTTGGTGGAGATGTCGCTGGTGGCGGCCGACTGTTCCTCCACCGCAGCCGCGATGGCGGTGGAGATTTCGTCGATGCGGCCGATGGTGGCGCGGATCTGGGTCATCGCCTCGGTCGCCCCCTTCGTCACCTGCTGCATGCCGGCGATCTGGGCCGAGATGTCCTGGGTGGCGCGGGCGGTCTGGTCGGCCAGGCTCTTCACCTCGCTCGCCACCACCGCGAAACCCTTGCCGGCATCGCCGGCGCGTGCCGCTTCGATCGTGGCGTTCAGCGCCAGAAGATTGGTCTGGGCGGCGATGTCGCTGATCAGCTGAACGATGCCGCCGATGCGCTGGGCGGCCTCGGCCAGGCCTTCGACCGTGCGGCCGGTGGCCTCGGCATCCTCTACCGCAGACCGGGTGACGGAGGAGCTTTCCGCCACCTGGCGGCTGATCTCGGCGATCGAGGCCGAAAGCTCCTCGCCGGCACCTGCGACCATGGCCACGTTCGACGAGGCCTGGCCGGTCGCCGCCGCCACCGCCGCCGACTGGCGGCTGGCATCGTCGGCGGTATCCGACAGCTCGGTCGCATTGGCCTGAAGATCGCCGGCGGCGCGCGCCACACCGTCGACCACCCCGGCGATCGCCGCTTCGAACGTGCCGGCAAGCCGCATCATCTCGGCCCGGCGCTCGGCCGCGGCGCGTTCCTTGGCCGCCTCCTGCTCTTCGCGCAGATGCTTCACCTCGACCAGCCGGTCCTTGAAATAGTCGATCGAGCCTGCCATCACGCCCAACTCGTCGGCACGCCCGGTCAGCGGCACCACCACATCGGTCTCGTCGGCGGCAAGCCGGCGCACCGCCCCGGTCAGCCGGCCGACCGGGGCCGCGGCCAGGCGCTGGATCAGCAGGGCCACGACCACGCCCATGGCGATGATCACCACCACACCGGTGGTGACCAGGCCGTTGGTCAGCTCCACCACCGGCGCGCTGATTTCGGCCTCGGGCACGTCGACGGTCACGAACCAGGGGGCTTCCACCTTGCCGAAACGGGCCGGCAGCACGATCCGGTGCACGGGCGTGCCGGTCCCCGGCTGGGGCTTGTCTTCGAAGATCATCATGCTGCCATCGGCGCGACGGATCGCGTCGGCAAGCTCGGGCTCGACATTCGCGACCGGCTTGCCCAGCTCGGCCGGGGTCTGATAGGCGACCCACAGCCCGCCGGTCGAGATCAGCGACACGGTGCCGGTGCCGAAGGGCTTCATTTCGCCCAGGATCTGGTTCAGCACCGGCAGCTTCAGGTCGACGCCGGCCACGCCGATCACCCGGCCATCCCGCACCACCGGCACCGCCAGGCTGGTGATCAGCTCCTGCTTGCCGGCGATCTCGTAGAAATAGGGCTCGATGATCTGCTCGCGACGGGTTTTGCGCGCCAGCAGATAATAGTCGCCCGCCCCCGGCGTCTCGTAATCCAGCAGCGGGTCGAGATTGACGGTGCTGCCGCTGCGCGACACATAGGGAATGAAGCGGCCGGTCGCGTCGTGGCCGGGCTGGCCCTTATGGGCGGCATCGGCGCCGTCGAAGGCGTCGGGTTCGAACGCGATCCAGGTGCCGACCAGGTTGGGGTTGTCCTGCAGCAGCAGCTTCAGCATGGCCACAAAGGCCTCGCGATCGGCCTTGCCGGCATCGATCGCGCCCGCCGCCGTCGCACCGATGCCCCGGGCCACGCCGAAAGCGCCGTCGATGATGCCGGCCACCTGCTCCTTGGCCTCGCCGGCCACGCCTTCGACCACCGTTTCGCTCAAGTGCTCGATGGTCTCGCCGCTGCGCGACACGCCGAACCAGGTCGACAGGCCCAGCCCCAGGGTCAGGACCAGCAGCACCGGCACGACGATCTTTACGGCCAGACGGCGCCGCATCCAGTTGCGAAGGAACATGTCGCCTCCCGATATCCTCACGCGTTTATCATATTTGCCGCAATTCGCCTGAGTGAACAAACATCGTTCGATGCTGCGGCTTAGCCATTTGACCTCGATTATCATCAATTTGATGAAGATTGGATTAACCTGCGGGCGGGGGCACGGATGCTTTGGCGGCCAAGTCATTCCGCAAGGGTGGAGAATATTCACAGCAGGTTGCACTGAGGCGGGCGGGGGATCTGCGCGATCCCGAAAGCCCCCCGAGCAACAATGGGTTGGGTTCCGCTTTCCGGAAAAACTGCCGGCCGGTGTCGCGTCATATGCACCACCGCACAAAAAACAGGCCACAGCAGATCAATGAATATCGACTCACTGCCTTCCATGACTTGCAGGTGACACAACCTGCACTCTACTCTGCTGACAAAATTCAGGTCTTGCCGGCGGTCGAACCGGGCAGGCCGCGGGCTATCGGGCAGCGGGAGGCTATCGTGAGCGTGATCGGTCGGGCAGGTCCGGGCGGGCGGCAGGATGCGGCGGCAGAGACCATCGCAGAGGCCGCAGCTGTATCACCGCTGCCGCTGTCGGGTGCGCAGGCGGGGATCTGGGCCGATCTGACCTCGGGCGGGGTGGGCCCTGCCGGCTATAACATCGCCGACCGGATCGATCTGGACGGGCCGCTCGACCCCGCGGCACTCTGCACCGCCATCCGGCTGACCGATCAGGCGACGGAGGCGGTGCGGCTGCGCTTCATGGTCGACGAGACCGGCACCCCCTGGCAGTGGCTCGCCGATGCGCCGGGCCGGTTCGATTTTGCCCGCATCGACCTCTCGGACGCCGACGACGCCGAACTGCTCGCCCAAGAGGCCTTCGAAGCGCTGCAGGCCCGCCCCTTCGACACCGCCCACGGGCCGCTCTGCCGCCATCAGCTGCTGCGGCTGGCGCCCGACCGCCATCGCTGGATCCGCTGCTATCATCACCTGATCGTGGACGGTCAGGCGGGCATCATTCTGGCCGGCACCGTGGGGCGGATCTATACCGCCCTCGTCCGCGGCGACGCCCTGCCCGACCGGGATCTGCCGGCCTTCACCGATCATCTCGCGCGCGAAGCCGCCCATGTCGCCGGCCCGGGCGCCAGGGCCGATGCCGCCTGGTGGCGCAGCCGTCTGGACGGGCTGCCGGCCGCGGCCGGCTTCCGGCCGGCCTCCACCGCCTCCGCCCGCTTCGACGGGCGGATCGGATCGGTGATCCGCCCGCTCGGCGCGGCACGGCTGGCGGCAATGGACCAGGTGGCGCACGCGCATGGCCTCGCCTCGCGCAGCAGCCTGGCGCTGGCGCTGTTTCTGGTGCTGCTGGGCCGGGTGGCCGGCACCGACACGCCCGTCTGCAACGTGCCGCTCGGCAATCGCATGGGGCGCGCGGAGCGGCGCACCCCGGGCGAATTCGCCTATACCGTCCCGACCGGCACCCGGATCGACGGCACCGAAAGCCTGGCCGGGCTTGCCCGGCGGATCGGTGCCATGACCCGCCGCGACCTCCGGCACATGCGCCTCGCACCCATGCGCTGGCCCGAGGCCGGCTTCTTCCCCGACAGGCCGGCCAGCCGCGGCGCGATGTTCAATGCCATGGACCTGCCCGCGACCTATGGCTTCGACGGGTTGCAGGTGCGGGTGGCGGACTCGATCTTCGGCGAGTTGCACGACGTGATGGCCTGTCTGCGGACCTATGGCGCCGCCGATGCCTCGGACATGCAGTGGAGCTTCCCGCCCGCCCGCATCGACCGGGCCCGGGTGGAAAGGCTGGCCGCCGCCTTCGAAACCATGCTCGATGCCGCCCTCGCCGATCCGATGCAGCCGGTGGCGCACCTGCCGGCGGGCGATCTGCCGTCACCCGTCGACACCGCCGGGCCGGTCCCGCCGCAGCCGGCGACGGCGCTGATCGACACCGCCACGCGCACGGCGCTTGAAGCCGAAGTCACCCGGCTGTTCGCCGACCTGCTGGATGCCCCGGGGCTTGGCGCCGATGACGATCTCACCGCCCACGGCCTGCACTCCCTGCGCGCGATCCGCGCGGTGGCGCCGATCAGCCGGCTGATCGGACGCGAGGTGACGGTGGCCGACATCCTGGATCATCCCTCGGCCGCCGCCCTGGTCGGCCATCTGTTCGGCCATCTCTCGGGGCCGCTTGAGACGGCGGCCGCGGCGGAAGAAATCCGACATACAAAGGTTGCCACATCTACAGAAACAACCTCTTTCCGGTTGCCGGCCCGGCTGGAGGGGCAATGGCTTGCCCGACGCGACGCCGGGCCCGGCACCAGCTATTCCATCGGGGTGATCTGCGACCTGCCGGCCGGGACCACGGCAGCGGCCCTTGAACAGGCCTTGCACCGGCTGCTCGACCGGCATCCGGCCCTGCGCTCGACCTTCGCCGAGGATGCCGGCGGCCAGGTCGTGCAGCGGGTCGGGCCGGTGCCGCCGATCCGGCTGGCCGGCTATGACGATGCGGCGGAAATGCTGGCGCCCTTCGACCCGGCGACCGGGCCGCTGATCCGCTTCGGCTGGGAGGCGGACCAGCCCGAGCGGTTGCGGGTGGTGGCCGATCATCTGGTCTTCGACGGCGAAAGCCGGGCGGTGTTCCAGCGGCAGTTGACCGCCCTGCTGACCGGGCAGCCCCTGCCGCCGCCGGCACCGGCCGATCCCGGTGCGCTCGACGCCGCGACAGAGGCGGCGGCGCGCGCCTTCTGGGCCCCGCGCCTTGCCCGGCTGCCCGAACGGGCCCTTGCCGCCGAACCCGATCCGGTCCCGCCGGGGGATGGCCGCCGGGCGATGATCCGGCTGGCCCCGGAAACCGCCCGGGCGCTGCACGGCCTGACCGGCCGGGGCGCCACGCCGACGGCGGTCTGGATCGCTATTGCAACCACAGCCCTGTGGCGAATTCTTGAAGACACGGAAAGGTTGTCGGTCGGCGTCACCTTTGCCGGGCGCGGTCGCCGCGACACCACCGATGCCATCGGGTGTTTTGTGAATTTGCTTCCTGTGGTTGTTGAACCGACCGCAGACGAGGCCCTGCCCCAGCTGGCCCGGCGGATCGGCCGCGACATCTCTCAGGTGCTGACCGTCCAGGATTATCCGCTCTCCCGGCTGTCGGCAGACTGGGCGCGCGCGGTGCCCGGCCGCGGGCCCGAACCGATCGATGTGGTCTGCACGCTGGAAAACGACCTCTCGGCGCTGGAAGCCGCCGACATCTCTTTCGCCACCGGCAAATTCCCGCTGCTGATCGGGCTGATGTGGCAGGGCGATGCCGCCGCACTCAACATCGAATACGACCCGGCCCGCTTCGGCGGCGCCTGGATCGGCCGGCTGCAGACGATGATCACCCGGCTGATTGCCGCCGCCGCCGCCGATCCGTCGACCCCGGTGGACCGGCTGGACCTGCTGGGTGCCGAGGATCGCGCGGTCATCGCCTCAGCGAACGCCACCGACTTCGCCTGGCCGCGCGAGACCGGCCTTGGGCAGCAGCTGGACCAGGTGCTGCGGGCCGATCCGGACCGCGTCGTCCTCGCCGAGGATACCGGTACCCTGGCCGCCGGGGATCTGCGCGCCCGGCTGGGCGGGGTTGCGGCAGCCCTCGCCGCCGCAGGTGTGCGGCCCGGCGCACCGGTGGCGCTGGCCGCGGAACGCGATGCCGACGGTCTCATCGCGCTGATGGGCATCATCTGGGCCGGCAACGCCTTCCTGCCGCTCGCCGCCACCTTCCCGGTGGCAACCGCGCGGGAGCTGCTGGCCGCCGCCGGCTGCACGGTGCTGGTGGCGGATGGTCCGGGCCTGGCCCGCTGGGCCGCACTCGCCCCCGACATCACGCTGATCCCGCTGCCGACCGGCCGGGCCGACCTCGCCCCCGCGCCACGCGGCCCCGAAGATCCCGCCTGCCTGCTCTATACCTCGGGCTCGACCGGCCTGCCCAAGGGCGTGGTGGTGCCGCATCGCGCGATCCTGCGCCTGGCCTATGGCGGCTTCTGCCCGCCCGGGGGCTGCATGGCCCAGGCGGCACCCATGGCCTTCGATGCGATCAGCCTGGAACTCTGGGCGCCGCTGCTCAATCACGGCCGGGTGCGGGTGCTGCCGGCGACCACCATGTTCGATCCGCCGCTGCTGGAACGCACGATCCGCGAGGACGGCATCGATACGATGTGGATCACCGCCAGCCTGTTCAATCAGATCGTCGACGAACGGCCCGGCACCTTCGCCGGCCTTCAAAGGCTGATGACCGGCGGCGAGGTGATCAGCCCCGATCATGTCCGCCGGGTGATGGCCGCCTGCCCGGGGCTTGCGCTCTACAACGGCTATGGCCCCACCGAGAACGGCACCTTCACCACCATCCACCGGATCACCGCCGCCGATCTGGAAGGCGGCCCGGTGCCCATCGGCCGGCCGGTTCCCGGCACGCGGGTGCATATCGTCGACGGTCGCGGCCAGCCGCTTGCGATCGGCATCTGGGGCGAGCTGGTTACAGCCGGTGACGGGCTGGCCACCGGCTATGCCGGCCGGCCGGATCTGACGGCAAAATCCTTCGTCACCCTGAGCGGCGTGGACGAGCCGCTCGTCTATCGCACCGGCGACCGGGCGCGCTGGCGGGCGGACGGCACGATCGATTTCGGCGGCCGGCGCGACGGTCAGCTGAAGATCCGCGGCCAGCGGATCGAAACCGCGGCGGTGGAGGCGATCCTGACCGCACAGCCGGGCGTGCGGGATGCGGTGGTGGTGGGCGTGGGCCAGGGTGCCGATCAGATCCTGGCGGCGCTGATCGCGGCAGATACGGCCGACGAGGCCGGCTGGCGCGCGGCCATCGCTGCACGGCTGCCGGCCTATATGGTTCCCGAACGCTTCCGGCTGGTCGACCGGCTGCCGGTCAATGCCAACGGCAAGGCCGATCGCCGGCAGGCGGCCGGGATGCTGTCCGAAGCCAGCCCCCTCACCAGCGCGCCCGCCGCCACGACGACCGGCTTCACGGGGGCGGTGACCGGCGCCTTCGAAAACCTGTTCCCCGGGGCCCGGATCGATAGCGATACCGATTTCTTCGATCTGGGCGGTCACAGCCTGGCCGCCATGCGGCTGTCCGCCCTGCTTCAGGCATCGACCGGCCGGCGCCCCGGGCTGGCGCAGATCATGGCGGCGCGCAGCGTGCGCGCGATCGCGGCCCTGCTCGACCGCCTGCCCGCCGAGGTGGTGGAACCGGCCATCCCCCGCGCCACCGGCCAAGAACACCCGCTCTCCCCCGGGCAGCTGCGGCTCTGGGTGCTGCACCGGCTGTATCCCCGGCTTGCGACCTATTCGGTGCCGATGCTGCTGGCGCTGGACGGCCCTCTCGACCCCGATGCGCTGGATCGGGCGCTGGTCGGGCTGGAAACCCGCCATCACGCCCTGCGCACCCGCTTCGTCGCCCGCCCCAATGATGGCGATGGCGTGCGACAGATCGTGGCGACGCCGGGTGCCCTGACCGCCCGCCGGCTCCACCTGGATGCGGCCGCGGCCGATCAGGCGATCGCCCGCGAAATTGCGCGGCCCTTCGATCTGGCCACCGACCCGCTGGCCCGGGCGGTGCTGATCCGCATCGACGCGCACCACCACCGCCTGCTGCTGGTCCTGCACCATGCCATCGCCGACGGCTGGTCGCTGCCGGTGCTGCTGCGCGATCTGGGCCGGCTTTATGCCGGCGCGGTGGACGGCCGGCCGGACGATCTGCCGCCGCCCGCCCGCCAGTTCGCCGATATCGCCGTCTGGCAGCGGGCGCGCGCCGCCGGCGCCCGGGGCCGCGCCCTGATCGACCGCTGGCGCAGCCGGCTGACGCCACCGCCCCAGCCGCTCCGCCTGCCGGCCGACCATCCCCGCCCGGCGGTACGCAATTTCGCCGGCGAGATTCTGAGCCTGACCCTGCCCATGGCCGCCACCGCCGCGGTCGACCGCATGGCCGCGGCCGCCGGGGTGACGCCGTTCACCGTGCTGACCGCCCTGTTGCAGGCCCTGCTGCACCGGCTGACCGGCGCCCGCGACATCGCCCTCGGCCTGCTGGTCGCCGGCCGCGGCGCGCCGGTGCCGGACGATCTGGTCGGCTTTCTGGTCAACACCGTCGTGCTGCGCCAGTCGGTCGATCCGGCCGCCCGCTTCGCCGATCATCTGGCGATCACCACCGACCGGCTGGCCGAAGCGGTGGCCGATCAGGATGCCCCCTTCGAAGCGGTGCTGCAGGCGCTGGGCACCGATCGCGACCCGGCGCGCAACCCGCTCTTCGACGTGCTGGTCACCTGGCAGGACGACATGCCGGCCATGCCGGCAATGGCCGGGCTGACGGTCAGGCCGCTGGACTGCGTGCTGCCCTTCGCCAAATTCGACCTCTCCTTCCATTTCCAGCGCGATGGCGGCCGGATCCGCCTGCATCTGGAATATGCGACCGAGCTGTTCGAAGCGGCGACCGCCCGCCGGCTGGCCGACCGGCTGGCGGTGCTGGCCACCGCACCCGGCCTGGAGGGCGGCCCGCTCGGCGCATTGCCGCTGATGACCGATGCCGACCGGGCGGCGCTGGCCCGCTGGAACGACACGGCATGCGCCTTCGATATCGCCCGGCCCCTGCCGCAGCGGCGCCATGCCGGCGACCCCGCCGCCCCGGCCCTGATGGCGCCCGGCCTCACCCTCGACAATCAGAGCCTCGACCGCCGCGTCGGCGGGCTGGCCCGCCGGCTGCTGGCGGCGGGCGTGCAGCCGGGCGATGTGGTGGCCCTGGCCCTGCCGCGCAGCCCCGATCTGCTGATCGCGGTGCATGCCGTGCTCGCCGCCGGTGCCGCCTGGTGCCCGCTCGGCCCCGACCTGCCGCCGCAGCGCCGGGCGCATATGATCGAGGATCTGGGCGACCCCTGGTTCCTGAGCGATGCCGCGCACGCCGCGGGCCTGCCGGCCGCCCGGCTGATCCTGACCGGCAGCGACCTCGCCGATCTGCCGGTGGTGCCGGCGGGGCCGGACGATCTCGCCTATGTCCTCTTCACCTCGGGCTCGACCGGCCGGCCCAAGGGGGTGGAGATCACCCGGGGCGCGCTCGCCAACCGCATCCTGTGGATGCAGCAGACCTTCCCCATAGGCCCCGGTGATGTGATCCTGCAGAAGACCCCGGCCGGTTTCGACGTCTCGGTCTGGGAACTGGCCTGGTGGGCCTGGAGCGGGGCCGCGGTGGCCGTGCCGCCGCCGGGCATCGAACGCGACCCCCAGGCGCTGGCGGCGGCGATCCGCGATCATCGCGTCACCGTGATCCATTTCGTGCCGGCCATGCTGCGCGCCTTCCTGGATGCGCTGGACGACGGCCGGATCGAGGGGGCCCACCTTGCCACGCTGCGCCTGGTCTTCGCCAGCGGCGAGGCGCTGGATGCCGCAACCGCCGCCCGCTTCGACCGGCTGCTTCATGCCCGCTTCGGCACGGCGCTCCACAATCTCTACGGGCCGACCGAGGCCACCGTCGACGTCACCTGGCAGCCCTGCACGCCCTGGGATCCGGCGGCGAAAACGGTGCCGATCGGCCGCCCGGTCGCCAATACCCGGGTGCTGATCCTGGACCGCGCCGGCCGCGACCTGCCGCCCGGGGTGGCGGGCGAAATCGTGCTCGCCGGCCCCCAGGTCGCCCGCGGCTATCGCGGCCGGCCGGATCTGACCGCAGACCGCTTCCGCCCCGATCCCGACATCGCGGGCGCCAGGGTCTATCACACCGGCGATCTGGGCCGGTGGACGGCCGACGGCGTGGTCGAGTATCTGGGCCGGATCGACGATCAGGTGAAGATCGGCGGCGTGCGGCTGGAACCGGCCGAGGTCGAAGCCGCGCTCGATGCCTGCCCGGGCGTGGTGCGCGGCCTGGTGCGGGTCGGCCGGCGCGACGGCCTGGCCGAGCTGGAAGCCTGGGTGATGGGCGCAGCCGACCTGACGCCCACGGGGCTGCGCGCGGCCCTTGCCGACCGGCTGCCGGCGGCGATGATCCCGACCCGCTGGTTCCGGATCGATCAGGTGCCGCTGTCGCCCAACGGCAAGGTCGACCGCAAGGCGCTGGCGGGCGTGCCGCTGTCAGGCGTGCCGCTGGCAGGCCGCCCGGCCGTGGCCGCCGCCCCCGCGGGCCATCCGGCCGAGGCCGAGATCGCCCGGATCTGGCGCGAGGTGCTGCCGCCGGAAGCCGTGTTCGGGCCCGAGGACGGGTTTTTCGAGGCGGGCGGCAGTTCGCTGATGCTGCTGCGGCTGCACGACCGGCTGGAGGCGCGCTGGCCCGGCCGGTTCAGCCTGGCCGGCCTGTTCGCCGCATCGACCGTGGCCGCCCAGGCCGCCCTGCTCGATGACGCCGACACTGCCGCCGGCACCGCCGCAACCGCCGCCACCGATGGCGCGATCGCCATCATCGGCATCGGCCTGCGTGTCGCCGGCGCCGAGGATCTGGCCGGCTTCTGGCAGGATGTCGCCGCCGGTGCCGACCGGGTCGGGCCCCCTGCCGCCGCACGGCTCGGCAGCGCCCGCCATATCGCCGCCGCCGCCGGCATCGCCATGCCGGCCACGCCGCGCGACGCCGCCTGGCTGGACGATATCGACGGTTTCGATGCCCGCCGCTTCCGCTTCTCCCCCGCCGATGCCGCCCTGCTCGATCCCGAACAGCGGCTGTTCCTGGAAACCGCGCAACGGGCGCTGGAAGATGCCGGGCTGGGCGGCACGGCGCTGAAGGGCGCCCGGGTCGCGGTCCATGTCGGCGGCAATGCCAACCCGCTGCACCGCCAGGCGCTGCGCCACCTGTCGGGCGCGCGGCTGGAACAGGCCTTCGCGCTGAACGTGCCGTCGAACATCGCGACCCGCCTGGGCTTCCTGAACGACTGGCACGGCCCCGCCAGCCTGGTCGACACCGCCTGTTCCTCGGGGCTGGTGGCGGTGGATGCCGCCTGCCGCGATCTCGTCCGCGGCACGGCCGATCTTGCGATCGCGGGCGCCGCCCGGCTGATCCTGGTGCCGCAGGGCGATGATCAGCGCATGACCATCGAAAGCAGCACCGGCCGCACCCATGCCTTTGCCGAAGGCGCCGACGGCACCGGCGGCGGCGAGGGCGCGATCGCCCTGGTGCTGAAGCCGCTGGCCCGGGCGCTGGCCGATGGCGACCCGGTGCATGGGGTGATCCTGGCCACCGCCGTCAACCAGGACGGCGCCTCCAGCGGTGCCGCCGCCCCCAACCCGATCGCCCAGGCCGATGTGATCCGCACCGCCTGGGACCGGGCGGGCGTGCCCTTCGCCAGCGTTTCCTACATCGAAGCCCATGGCACCGGCACCCGGCTGGGCGACCCGATCGAAATCGAGGGGCTGACCCGGGCGGCCGGACCCGTCGCCTTCGCCGAGCCGGCGATGATCGGCTCGGGGAAAGGCAATTACGGCCATCTGGACAATGTCGCCGGCGCGCTCGGCCTGGTGCGTGCGGTGGCGGCCCTTGCCCACGACACCGCACCGCCCCAGCCCTTTTTCGACCGGCCCAACCCGGCGATCGATTTCGCCCGGGCGCCGGTCAGGGTCGCCGTCCGCGCCACCCGCCTGCCCGATCGCGGCACCCCGCGCCGTGCCGGCGTCAGCTCTTTCGGCCTCAGCGGCATCAATGCCCATGCGGTGATCGAAGCCGCCCCGCCCCGGCCGGCGGCGGCGATGGATCCCGCCGGCCATGCGGTCATCACGCTCTCGGCCGGCGACCGTGCGGCGCTCGGCCGCTATGCCCGCATGATGCACGATCGCATCTCGGCCGATGCCGGGCTCGATCTCGCCGGCATCGCCTGCACGCTGGCCCGGGGCCGCAGCCATCTGGGCCGGCGCTTCGCGGTCGCCGTGCCCGACCGGGCGGCGCTGCTGGCGGCGCTCGACCGGCTGGCCCGGGGCGATGATCGCAACACCGCCGAGGTCGCGACCGGCCGCAACATCCGCCACCAGACCGTCGCCGCCTGGCATGCCGATCCGGCCGCGGCCGATGCCGCCGCCCGCGCGGTTCTGGATGGTGCCGTGCCGGTCTGGCCCGACGATCTGCCCGCCCGCCGCCACCACCTGCCGCCGGCGCCGTTCAGCCGCACCCCCTGCCGGCTCGATCTACCCGCTAAAGATGTAAATAGTACGATTACTGCAACTTATGCTCCGGTCTGGACCACCTTCCCCGGCGGCCGGGCGCTGGCCCTGCCGCTGGCCGATCCGGCGTTCTGGCCGGTGGCGGAGCACCGCCTGGCCGGCCGGCCGACCCTTGTCGGCATGGCGATCCCGGCGCTGGTCGCCGCCGATCGCGGCGCGGGCTTCGTGCTGCGCAACCTGGTCTGGCGCCGCCCGCTCCATGCCGGATCGGGCGAGGCGAGCCTGGTGATCGCGCGCGACGGCAGCGTCACCGCCGGCCATGCCACGGCAGACGGCGGCTGGGCGGTTGCGGTCGAGGCCCGGCTTGAAGCGTCGTCCGCACCGGCTCCCTCGGCCGTGGACCTGTCGACCGACGGCCTGATCGCCCTCGACCTCGCCCCCTTCGACGGGGCGGAGGGGGTCATGCAGGTGGGCCCGCGCTGGGATTGCCGGCAGGCGATCTGGCTGGCGCCCGATCGGCGCCGCGCCGTCGCCCGGCTGGCCCTGCCCGAAACCTGTGCCGCCGATCGCCGGCTCTGGCCCTGGCATCCGGCCCTGCTCGACATCGCCGCAAGCCTGCTCGCGGGGGCGGGAGAGGTCCCGCGTGAGGTGGCGGCCATCCATGTTCTGGCGCCCCTGCCCGACACCGTCATGGCCCGCGCCGACCGCCGGCCCGACGGGCTGGTCGACATCCGCCTGGCCGACGCGGCCGGCCGGCTGTGCCTGCTGATCGACGGCCTGCGCTTCGTGGCGGCAGACGGCCGGGCGGCGCCCGAGCTTCTGGCGCCGGTCTGGGTTCCCGCACCCCTGCACCCGGCCCCCCTGCCGGCCGGAAGCTGCCTTGTCCGCAACGCCGACGATCTGGCGGCGGCTCCGGCCGATGCCGCGCTGATCCTGCAGCTGCCGACCGGCCCCGATCTCGCCCGCCGGACCGCCGATCTGCTGAAGATCGCGCTCGCCCGCCCGGGCACCAGGCGGATCGCCGTCACCGGTGCCGGCACCGCAACCGATCCCGACCGCGCCGCCGCCGCCGGGGTGGTGATCGCCGCCGCCCATGAAACCCGGCATCAGGATCTGCGCTATCTGGACGTGGCCGATGATGCCGCCGCGGCTGCGGTCGCCGCCGAATGGGCGGCGGCGGTACCAGAGCGCTTCAGCCTCTGGCGCGACGGTCTGCGCCATATCCGCCGCCTGGACCCGATCGCCGCCGATGGGGCACCCGCCTGGCCCGATCACGGCGTGGCGGTGGTGACCGGCGGCACCGGCGGTTTCGCGGCCGCCCTCGCCGAAGCGCTCAGCCATGGCGGTCGGGTGGCCCTTGCCCTGCTTGCCCGCCGCGCCACCGCGGATGACGCACTCGCCGCGGCCATCGCCCGGATCGAGGCCCGCGGCGGCCGCGTGCGGCTGTTTGCGACCGACATCACCGACCAGGCGGCCCTTGCCGAAACGCTCGCCCAGGTGCGCGCCGATCTGGGGCCGATCACCGCCGTGGTGCACATGGCCGGCATCGCCGACGGCGCCATGCTGGCGGTGCGCGATATGGGCGGATTTGACGCGGTCATGGCGCCCAAGATCCAGGGCGCACGCAATCTCGACGCGCTCACCCGCGAAGACCCGGTCACCGCCTTCGTGGTCTTCGCCAGCCTGACCGGGCTGGTGGGGGCCGCCGGGCACACCGCCTATGCGGCGGCCAATGCCTGGCTCGACGGGTTCGCCCGCCGCCGCCGGGCCGCCGGCCTGCCGGCGCTGGCCATCGACTGGTGCGCGCTTGCCGACCAGGGCATGGCCGCACGCGCCGGGGCCGACCGCGCGGCCGGCGCGCCGGTGATCTTCCCCGCCCAGGCGGTCGGCGCCATGACCGGCGCGCTCTCCACCGGCGCCGCCCAGGTGGTGGTGCTGCCGGCGGGGCTTGCCGCAACGCTGACGGCGCCCCAACCCGCCCCTCAACCCCAGCCAGAACCGGCATCCAGGCCCGAACCCGCCGACCTCGCCACCCGCATCGCCCGCATCTGGGCCGAGGTGCTGGGCCACGACAGCGTCCGCCCCGAGGACGACTTCTTCGACCTCGGCGGCGATTCGCTTTCGGGCCTCGACATCGCCGAGCGGCTGACGGCCGAAACCGGCCAGCCGGTCACCCTGCAACTGCTGTTCGACCACACCACCCCGCGCGCGCTTGCGGCACTTCTGGCGCCCGAGGCCGCCCCCACCACCATCCCCGCTCCCAACCTGGCCCACCAGATCGCCGCGATCTGGGCCGAGGTGCTGGGCCACGACGCCGTGGGCATCACCGATGATTTCTTCGATCTGGGCGGCGATTCGCTGTCGGGCATGGAAATCGCCGATCTGATCGCCGCCAGGCTGGGGCTCGCCGCCACGCTCACCGTGCTGTTCGACCACACGACCCCCGCCGCGCTGGCTGCCGCCCTGGCACCCGCCGCCACCACGCCGGAACGGCAACCGGCTCCCCCCGAACCCGTCCTGGCCGATCCCCGCAAGGCGCCGGCCGGTCTGGACAGCTGGCCGCTCGCCTGGGAACAGCGCGCGGTGGTAGAGACCGAGGCGCTGGCCGGCATGGGCACCGCCTTCAACCTGCCCCATGAAATCGACCTGCCCGGCGATGTCGATCTGCCCCGGCTGCGGGATGCGGTGGCGGCGCTGGTCCGGCGGCATGCGGCGCTGCGCACCGGTATCGTCCGCACGACCGGGGGGCAGGATGGCGACGACTGGCGGATGGTGCCGGTCGATCCCGCCGCCGCGACCCCGGCCCTCGACATCCAGCCGATGGCCGCGGCCGCCGGCACGGCGCCCGCAGCCCCGGTCCGGCCCTTCACGCCCGATGGCGGGCCGCTCGCCCGCTGGTCGCTGCATCGCGACCCGGCCGGCCGGCTGGTGCTGGCCTTCGACATCCATCACAGCATGTCCGATGCCCAGGGCGTCGAGATCCTGTTGACGGAACTGGGCGCGCTCTATCAGGGCCAGACCCTGCCGCCGGTCCGGGTGGATCTGCGCGATTACGGCTGGTGGTCGGCCAGGCACGGCGATGCGGCGCTCCGCGACGCGCGGGCCTGGTGGGAGGGGATCTTCCCTGCCACCCCCCATGGGCGCGACCTGCCCCGGCTCGACCTGCCGGCCGACCGGCCGCGGCCGCCGGTGCATGGCCATGATGCCGCGGCAACCGGCTTCGATCTGCCGGCGGCACTCTCGCGCGACATCCGCGATCTGGCGTCCCGCCGGCGCACGACCCCCTTCACCGTGCTGCTGGCCGGCTGGGCAATTCTGCTCTCCCGGCTGGCGGGGCATGACGACATCACCGTGGCGCTGCCGGTCAACACCCGCGCCGCCGCCGGTTTCGACGGCGTGGTCGGCATGCATGCCGCCCTGGTGCCGGTGCGGATGCGCGTGCCCGCCGATGGCAACGGCGCCGCCCTGCTCGCCCATATCCGCGACCGCCAGGCCGGCGCGCTCAGCCATCACGCCCTGTCGCTCGGCCGGATGCTGGCCGAATTCCAGGCCCCGGCGATGCCGGAACGCAGCCCCCTCTCGGAAGTCTCGATCTCGTATATGAACCATGCCGCAACCGCGGCGGGCGCGCTGGACGGCAGCGGCTTCCGCCTGCGCGGCGTGACCCGCGCCGACGGCAAGAACGATCTGTCGGTGTTCATCGCCGATCGGGGCGAGGGCTTCGGCCTGGTGCTGGAATACGACACCGGCCTGTTCGATGCCGCCCGGATCGAGGCCTTCGGCCCGATGCTGACCCGGATCCTGGCCGGGCTGACCGCCGATCCCGACCAGCCGGTCGGCCGGCTGCCGCTGCTCGACGATGCGACGCTGGGCCTTCTGGCGGCGCGCGAGGCGGCAGAGGGGCTGTCGGTGCTCGACGATCGGGGCCAGCCCGTGCCGCCCGGCGTCTGGGGCCATCTGCACCGGCTGACCGATGACGGCTGGCAGCCCACCGGCAGCCGGGCGCGCTGGCGGCTGAATCTGGCCGCGATCGAGACCGGTGGTCCGATCGATCGCCTGACCCACTGGCAGGGCCATCTGCTCGACCCGGCGCTGATCGAGGCGCAGCTTTCAGGCCTGCCGGGCGTGGGCGCCCTGCGCATCCTGCCCCGCCCGGACATGCTGGTCGCCGCGATCACCGGCACCGCGCCCGATGCAGCCCGGCTGCGCCGCGCCGCCGGGGCGATCCTGCCGCCGGCCCTGGTGCCCGGCGCCTGGTATCTGCTCGACAGCCTGCCTGACGACGACACCACGCTCGCCGCCCTGATCGCCGCCACCCCGCCGCTGGCCGATCCGGCCCCTGGCGCCACCGGCCCCGGCCATCTCAGCACCGTTCTGGGCGTGGTGTCCGCGGTTCTGGGCCGGCCGGTGACCGATCCGGCGGCCGATTTCCATGCGCTCGGCGGCCACAGCCTGCTGGCCATGCGGGTGGTGAACCGGCTGGAGGCGGCGACCGGCATCCGCCTTTCCATGCGGGCCTTCTTCGCCGATGCGACCATGGCCGGCATCGCCCGCAGCCTGGCCGAGGCGGCCGGTGAGGCGACGGATGCGGCGGCAGACGATGCCATCCCGCCCGGCGCCGGCCCCGGCAGCCACCCGGCCAGCCATGGCCAGCAGCGGCTCTATCTGTTGCAGCAGATGCAGCCCGAAAGCCCCGCCTGGCTGATGCTCTTCGTCCTGCCGGCCGGCGCCGTCGATGCCGGGGCGCTGCGCCTGGCGCTCGACCGGCTCTCGGCCCGCCATGCCACGCTGCGCACCGGCTTTGCCACCACCGATGCCGGCATCGTCCAGCTGGTTGCGGCAGAAGCGCCGCCGCCGCTGGTGGTGGACGATCTCCGCACCCGCCCCGACGGCGCCGACGAGGCCCTGCGCCTGGCCCGGCACGAGGCCGCCACCCCCTTCGACCTGGCGGCGGCGCCCCTGTTCCGCGCCCGGCTGATTCGGGTCGGCGACCATGAAAGCCTGCTGCTGCTGGTGCTCCACCACATCGTCGGCGATGGCTGGTCGAGCCGGATCCTGCTCGCAGAACTTGCAACACTTTACCAAACTGCAACCGAAGGACGTGGCGACCCGCTGCCGCCCCTTCGGATCGGCTATGCCGATTACGCCCGCTGGCAGCAGGGCCGGGACTGGCAGGCGGCGCTCGACGGCTGGCGCGACCGTCTGGCCGGGGCGCCCGATGCGATCGCGCTGCCCACCGACCGGCCGCCCCGCCCCGATGCCTCGGGCCGCGGCGCCACCGTCCGGCGCGAGCTGCCGGCCGAGGTTCTGGCCGGGCTCTCGCGGGTTGCCCGGCGGCACAATACCGGCCTCGCCGCCGTCGGGCTCGCGCTCTTCGCGGCCGTGCTCTATCGGTTGAGCCGTCAGGGCGACATGGTGATCGGCATGGGCGTCGCCGGCCGCGACCGGGCCGAAACCGAGGGGTTGATCGGCTTCTTCGTCAATGTTCTGCCGATCCGGCTGCAATTGGACGACGACACCGGGCTCGGCCAGCTGATCGATCTGACCCGCGACCGCCTGGCCGAGGCGCTGGACCGGCGCGAGCTGCCCTTCGACCGGCTGGTCCGGGCGCTGGCCCCGGGCCGTGCCGGCGGCCGCCAGCCGCTCGCCAATGTGATCTTCGAATACCAGCGCTTCGACGACGTGAAGGCGGCCACCACCGAGGCGCAGCTGCCGCCGCCGCCGGCCGATGGCGGACGCCTGGGATCGGCCGTGGCCGGGCTGGTCGATGCCGCGACCGCCAAGCATGACCTGATCCTGTTCTTCGAGGATGGCGGCGACCGTGCCAGACTGTCCTTCGATTACGACACCGACCTGTTCGATGCCGCGACGATCGAGGCCTGGGCCGGCTATCTGCTGCGCATCGCCACCGCCGTTGCCGCCCGTCCCGACGACGTCTGACCCGACGACATCTGACCCGACGACGTCTGACCCCCTCCTGCCGCTTTCGGAGCCTCCATGAAGATCGGCGACCTGCTGCTCGACGACATCACGCCCGGCCCCCGCCCGGCCGAGGCCCCCGCCCCTGCCGTCGAGGGCACGGTCGTGGATGCCATTCTGCGCCGGGCGGCCGCCCATCCTGACCGGATGGCGGTGCAGGATGAAGAGGGCGCGGTCAGCTATGCCGGGCTGGTGGCCGATGCCCGCGCCATTGCCGGCGTGATCGCCGCGGCGGGCCTTCACGACGAAGCCCGGGTGGGGGTGATGACCGGCCGCAGCCGGCAGTATATCGCCGCCGTGCTGGGGGTGATGATGGCGCGGGCGGCCTTCGTGCCGCTGGATCCCGCCATGCCCCTGCCCCGCCGGCAGATGATCGCCCGGGCCGCCGGGCTTGCCATGATCATCGCCGATCGCGACCGCATGGGCGATGCCCGCCGCCTGGCCTGGAGCTGCCCCGATATCGCCCATCTGGTCTGCCCGGATCTCGACGACGTCGACAGCCCGACCGAGGCCCATGGCGCGCGGATGAACGCCGAGCTCTGGGATCATCTGGCCGGCAGCGCCGCCGACGACGTCGCCGCCGCCGGCTGGCGCAGCCCCTTCACCGGCCAGCCGATCGCGGAGACGGTGATGGCGGATTTCGGCCGCGCCGCGGCGGAAAAACTGTCCGGTCTGGTCACGCCCGCCAGCCGGGTGCTGGAAATCGGCTGCGCCTCGGGCTTCACGCTCCGTGCCCTGGCGCCGCTTGCCGGCCCCTATCTCGCCACCGACATCTCGCGCCGGGCGGTGGAGCGGGCGGGCGGGGTGGCGCGCCGGCTGGGTCTCGACCGGGTCGACCTGAAGCCGATGGCCGCCCATGATCTGGACCTTCTGGCGGGGCGGGAGTTCGACCTGATCGTGCTCAACAGCGTGATCGAAAGCTTCCCGGGCTTCGGCTATCTGGCCGATGTGCTGACCCGGGCGGCCGGGCTGCTGGCGCCGGGTGGCACCATCTTCCTGGGCAATATCCGCGATCCGGACCGCCGCGACGCCTTCCTGGACGATCTGGCCGGCTTTGCCCGCAGCCATGCGGGCGACGCCCAGATCGGCACGCGGCTCGATGCCGCCGACGACCTCTTCGTGCCGCGCCGCTTCTTCGAAGACTGGGCCGCCCGCCATGGCGGCTTCCGGGTCACGGCGAGCGCGCTGGAGGTACCGGGCTTCGACCTTGCCCCTTATGTCTATGATCTGGTGCTGACGCGCGACGAGGCCGCACCCGCCGCACCGCCCCGCCACAGCCATCATGGCCGCGCGGCGCTGGCCGAAGCGGCATCCGGCCCCCTGCCGGCGGCCCCCACGCCCGACATGCTTGCCTATGTCGTCTTCACCAGCGGCACCACCGGCACGCCCAAGGGCGCGATGATCGAACACGGATCGCTCGCCAATCTGGCCATGGCCGCCGCCCAGGTGTTCTACGCGCCGCTCCAGCCCTCCGACACGCGGCCGCTCGATCTCTGCTGCATCGCGCCCTTCGCCTTCGACGCCTCGATCATCCAGACCCTGCCGGTGCTGGCCCAGGGCCACCGGCTGCATCTGCCCGACGACGACACCCGCCGCGATCCGGCCCTGCTTGATGCCTTCCTGCGCGCGCGCAACATCGCCATGATCGACCTCACCCCCAGCCAGTTCACCCTGCTGCTGGACCACTGGAAGACGAGCGGTACCCACGCGCCCGTCCTTCAGGTTGTGCTGGGTGGCGAGCCGGTGACCACGGCGCTGGTGGAGCGGATCTTCGCCGACCGCGCCCATGCCGGGCTGCGGCTGATCAACGCCTATGGCCCCACCGAATGCTGTGTCGGCGCCGCCGCCCATGCGATGACCGCCCATGGCTGGCGCGAGATCCTGCCGCCGCCGATCGGCCGGCCCTTCCCCGGCGTGGTGATCGAGATCCGCGATGCCGCCGGCCGGCCGGTGCCGCCGGGCGTGGCGGGCGAAATCGTGATCGGCGGCCGCGGTGTCGGCCGCGGCTATCTGGGGGCCGCAGGCGCCGCCGCCGACCGTTTCGAAACCGATGCCGCGGGCCGGCGCTGGTATCGCACCGGCGATAAGGGCCGCAGCCTTGCAGGCGGTGCCATCGCCTTCATCGGCCGGGAAGACGGCCAGGTGAAGATCCGCGGCAACCGCATCGAGCTTGGCGAGGTGGAAAGCGCGCTGCTCGCCCATCCCTTCATCCGCGCCGCGGTCGCGACGCTCGCCGAGGGCGCGCTCCTCGCCCATATCGTGCCGCGACCGGGCTTCGACGAGGCCCGCTGCCGCGCCGATCTGGAGGCACGACTGCCGGCGGTGATGATCCCGTCCAGGATCGTCTCGATCGCCGAAATCCCGCTCACCGTCAACGGCAAGGTCGATACCGCCCGGCTGCCCCGGCCGGCCCCGGCCGGCACCGACCGCCCCTCCACCGCCTCCCCCCTTCGCCCGCTCGCCGACGAGACCGAGCGCCGCGTCGCCCGGATCATGGGCGAGGTGCTGGAGGTGGCCGTCGACGATGCCGCGGCCGATTTCTTCCGCCTGGGCGGGCACAGCGTGCTGGCGGTGCAGCTGGTCGACCGGCTGCGCCGGGACTTCGGCGTGAAGCTGCCGCTCTCGGACCTCTTCGCCCATGCAACCGTCGAAGGGCTGGCCCGGCGCCTCGCCCGCCGGGCCCGGGCCCGGCCTGACCGGCTGGTGGTGGTGAATGCCGCGGGCCACCTGCCACCGATCGTCTGTTTCCACCCGGTCGGCGGCAATGTGCTCTGCTATCAGGCACTGGCCGCCGGGCTCGGCCCCGACCAGCCGGTGGCGATGGTCGAAGCGGCGGGGCTGGAGGCCGACGACACGCCCGAACCGTCGGTCGAAGACATGGTGGCCGCCACCCTTAACGACATCACCCGCTTCGCCGCCGGCCGGCCGCTCCACCTTGCGGGCTGGAGCTTCGGCGGCCTGCTGGCGACAGAGGCCGCCCGCCGGCTGGATCAGGCGGGCAGCCCCACGGGCCGGGTTCTGCTGTTCGACGCCGTCGCCTCGCCCGATCCGATCCGCGACATGCTGGCCAAGGACGATGCCGACTACCTGGCGACACTTTTCGCCGGCATGGGCATCGCCGACGCCGCCACCTTCCGCGCCCTCGACCCCGAAGCCCGGCTCGACCTGCTGATCGACCGCGGCAAAACCGCCCTCGGCCTGCCCGACGGCGTCGACCGCGATGCCATGCGCCGCCTGCTGGCGGTGTTCCAGAACAACGCCGTCGCCGCCATCCGCTACCGCGTCCCCCGCCTCGACCGCCTCTCCGCCCTCCTGGTCCGCCCCAGAACCCCCTCCGCCCAGGCCCCGGGCCTCCCCGGCGACCCCTGGAACGGCTGGCGCGACCGCTTCGGCGCCGGGGTGACGCTGGCCTGGATGGACGGCGACCACGCCTCGATGATGATGCCGCCGCATGTGGAGGTGCTGGCGGGGCTGGTCAGGGGGTATCTGGAGGGGGGTGCGACAGGCGACAGAGGTGCGACAGGCCATGGATGACGACAGCGGCAAACGCAATGACGCAGGCCACGCTGACGACGTTCTGCGGCGTGCGGACCGCACGGCAGATGACCGGCGCATCCGCGACCTGATGAACGCCCTCCATGCCGGCGAATGCTCCGGCGAGCCGCGCCCCTGGGACCACGAGGCCTTTCTGGCCCGGATGACCGCACGGTATGGCGGTTGAGCGGCTGGTGCAGGTCAGTGCCGATCCGGCCAGCGACCAGCGGCACTCGCCTCGGCCTCCCACCGGAACCGATGAAAAGGCCGCCGACAAACGTCAGGCCTGGGTATATACTGGGTACAGTCCACGCAGCGGAGGCCTGTCATGTCCTCAAAAGTCGTCTTTACGATGAAGCTGGAGCCGGAATTGCGCGACAGGTTCATGGCCGAAACGGCGGCAGATGACCGCCCCGCAGCCCAGGTCATGCGCGAACTGATGCGCGACTATATCGACCGCCGCCAGAAAGCACGGGACTATGACGACTTCCTCCGCCGCAAGGTTGAGATTGGCCGCAGACAATGGGACGCCGGCCTGCACGTGTCCAATGAGGAAGCTGAGGCCGAGGCGGCTGCACGCCGTGCAGAACTGCTTCGTCGCCTAGGTGAGACCGACGCGTGAAGGTCCGTTGGACTGTCGCGGCAACGCAGGACCGCGCCGATATCATCGAACACCTGGCAGCCGACAACCCGCGTGCGGCACTTCGGATGGACGACCTTTTCAACGAAGCGGCCAGAAGATTAAGTACCTTTCCCCATCTTGGGCCGCCGGGAAAAATACCAGGCACCCGCGAACTGCTCCCCCACGTCAGCTATCGCATCGTCTACGAAGTGGATGGCGCCACCGATACGGTCCGGGTGATTGCCCTGCTGCACACCTCCCGAAAGTGGCCGCCAGAGCAGAAAGATTAAGTGGCCGGCCCCTCCGCCCCCCGATCAGGACTTTCCTTCCCCTGCCCGCCCCGCCATCATCGCCCGGTCTCAACAGCCTGAGCCCGGGGCCCTCATGACCGATCCGATCGCCCTGTCACCGACCGAACTGACCGCGCGCGGCGTGGCGTTCAGCCGTGCCTGGCGGATGAAGGAGGCCTATGCCGATCTGAGGGCGGCGCTGCGGCTGGCGCCCGATGATCCCGAGGCGCGGTATCAGATGGGCCGGCACCATATGCGCAACGGCCATGTCGAGATGGCGTTGATCGCCTTTCACGAGCTGCGGCGCCGCCCTGCCGCCGGGGCTGCTGGCGGATCTTGCCATCGGTTTCGCCAATGGCGATTACGTGGTGGACCAGCCGGCCGACGAGGCGGCGGTGGCAGACCGGCTGCGCGCCGCTCTGACGGGGGCGGAGGCCGTGGTGCCGGGGGCTGCCCCCGGCCCGGTGATGACCCTCGCGCTTTATGAGGCACCGCCCGTCGCAGCGGTCGCGCAGATCCGATCGGCGGGGGCGGATGACGACGGTATCGCCGCCTTCATCGCCCGGTTCCACGACGAGCCCCTGGCACTGGCGGCCGAGCCGGTGGCGACGCTCGGGCGCGCGGAACCGGCGACCACGAATGCCGTGTCCGCACGCGTCCGCAGCCAGTACGAAACCGCCCCCTATCCGCGCTGGCGCGGCGTGGCGTCGACCGGGATCACCGATTTCCCCGGCACCCTGGCCCACGCCCTGCCCGTCGCAGCCCTGCCCGATAGCGTGACCGCCGCCATGCCTGCGCAGCCCGATGTGCTGATCGCCGGCTGCGGCACCGGCCGTCATCCGGCCCGCCGGGCCCGGACGACCACCTGCGGGTCGCTGCTCGCCATCGATCTCAGCCACGCCAGCCTGGCCTATGCCGCCCTGAAAGCGCGTGAGCTGGGCCTTGCCGACGAGATCCGCTTCGCCCGCGCCGACATCCTCGACCTGCCGGCGCTGCTGCCGCCCGCGAGCTTCGATCTGGTCGAGGCGGTGGGCGTGCTGCACCACATGGACGACCCGTTCCGCGGCTGGCAGGTGCTGCGCGATCTGCTCCGCCCCGGCGGCTGGATGCGGATCGGGCTCTACAGCCGCACCGCGCGCCGCCACATCACCCGGGCGCGCGCCTGGCTGGCCGACCGGAACTGGGGCAAAACCCCGGCCGATATCCGCCGCTTCCGGCGGGAGCTGGTCGCCGGCCGGCTGGATCCGGCGCTGGACCCGCTGAAGGACATCGCCGACATCCACAACCTCCACCATCTGCGCGACCTGCTGTTTCACGAACAGGAACTCACCTTCACGCCAGAGATGATCCGCGACCACCTGGACCGCCTCGGCCTGACATTTGCAGGCTTCAGCCCCAGCCAGCCCGAAATCCTGTACGCTTATCGCCAGCGTTTCCCCGAAGATCCCACCGCCACCGATCTCGACCGCTGGGCTGCCTTCGAAGCCGATCATCCGGATGCGTTTCTCGGGATGTATCAGTTCTGGTGTTATGACCCACATTAAGGCGACGTGATCCCTGGCGGGAATGCCATCCGGCGTCAAAGCAGCGGCCACAGATCGGCACATCTTCCGGAGTGATGGGCGAACTTTCAGAGTGCCATTTGGTTTAGAAATACTATCCATGATTTCTAATATCTATAATATGTTTCTTATTGGTTAGATATCCTCCTGCCGGCTCGTCATACCATGGGATTGGCTCATTCAAACCGATGGAGATGCCGATGTCCCTGTACCGCCACGAGAGCACCCCCACCCCCGTCAAGGCCGGTGCGCTTCGCCCTGCACGCAAGACCTGGCAGCAGCCGGTGCTGAGTATCGAAGCCCTGAGTGACACCGCCGCCGCCCCGTACACCGTGAGCGACGGCAGCGTCGCCTCCTGACCTGCCCGCAGTTTTTCCGATCCGCCCGGGATTGCGGGTGCAACGGCCGGGCCCGGGGGCTGCTCGCGGGCCTCTGGCCGCCGGCGATCGTCTGCGCCGTTGCCGATCACGGCAGCTTTACCGCGGCGGTGAACGCCCTGCGGTCCAACCTCGCCATGCGGGGATGACGCCGAAGGCCGAGCTGGGACAGCCCCTGTTCATCCGCCGGAAGAGCGGGGTGATGCTGAGGGCGGCGGATGCGGACGTCCCTGCCCGCCTTCGAAGCCGATCATCCGGATGTGTTTCTCGGGATGTATCAGTTCCGGTGTTGTGATCACCAATCCGGCGGGAGGCTGGCAGATCCTTGATTTTCTTGTATCTTATTAAGTTCATCAGACCTGAACCAGCCTCGGAACTTGATGTCTCTCGCCCGCCCCATTAGGTTCGTCTGAGCCCTCGTATGCTCGGATTCTTACCGCGCGCCCAAGGAGAACCGAATGTCGCCCCAGCTTGATCAGGGAACCGATCGCCGTCACCATGATGATGACCTGGCCCTCCGCCCGGCCTGGCGCCAGCCGGTGCTGAGTATCGAAGCCCTGAGTTGCACTGCCGACAGCTCGTCCGGCGCGATCGACGGCTACGGCTTGTCCTGAGACCTGCCCGCAGTCTTTCCGATCCGCCCGGGATTGCGGGCGCGACGGCCGGGCCCGGGGCCTGCTCGCGGGCCTCTGGCCGCTGGCGATCACCTGCGCCGTTGCCGATCACGGCAGCTTTACCGCGGCGGTGAACGCCGTGCAGTCAACCGCGACCATGCGGGTGACGGAGCTGGAGGCCGAGCCGCGGGCCCCCCACATCCGCCGCAGCAACGGCGTCATGAGGTGCCGACATCCCAGCCGGAACTCCCGTCCGGATTTCTATCTATAATAGATTTTATTATCGATATAATCGTCATAAGTTATTTCCCTCTCGTCCAACCCATGATACCACATGCTTGATACATTCAACGGTTGGAGATAGAAGTGCCGATGTCCCCCGACTGCCACGAGAACAGCACCCCCACCAGGACCGGTCCCCTCCTCGCGGCACGCACGCCCTGGCAACGGCCGGTACTGAACGTCGAAAACTTGGAAAGTACTGCAGGCACTTTTAGCGGGGCGATCTTCGACGGCAGCTTCACCTCCTGATCTTTGCCCGGCTGTACGCCCCCGGCCCCATGCCATAGACTGATGCATCGCCCTCTGATGCATCACTCATGGTGATCGGCACCCCATGGACCTGCGCCAGCTGAAGATCTTCTGTGCCGTCGTCGATCACGGCAGTTTCACAGCGGCGGCAGAGGCCGTGCACACCGTGCAGTCAAACGTGACCATGCGGGTGAAGGAGCTGGAGGCCGAGCTGGGGCAGCCTCTGTTCATCCGACAGAAGAGCGGCGTGGTGCTCACCTCGGCCGGGATCACCTTTCTCGGCTATGCGCGGCGGATCCTGCAGCTGACGGAAGAAAGCCGGGCGGCGCTGGCGGAGACCGGCACGCCGGCCGGGCCGCTGCGGCTGGGGGCGATGGAGACGACCGCCGCCATCCGCCTGCCCCGGCTGCTGGGCGCCTGCCGGGCGCGCTATCCGGACGTGCAGATGTCGCTGACGACCGGCACCACGGCCGAGCTGATCAAGGCGGTCGAAGACCACCGGCTCGACGGCGCCTTTGTCGGCGGGCGGCATCGGAACCCGGCCCTGGTTCAGGACGAGCTGTTCCGGGAAGAGCTGGCGCTGATCAGCGACAGAAGTCTCGCCTCACGCGACGCCCTGATCGATACCCTGCCGCAGCAGACGGTGTTCGTCTTCCGCGCCGGCTGCTTCTACCGCTCCACGCTGGAAAGCTGGTTCCATCAGGCCGGGCTGGTACCGGGGCGGATCATGGAAATGGGCACGCTGGACGGCATCCTGTCCTGCGTCGCCGCCGGCATGGGCATCACCCTGCTGCCGGCCGCCGTGGCCCGCAGCTCCAGCCTGGCCGACTTGCTGCACTGCCACGACCTGCCGCCGGAAGTCGCCACCGTCACCACGGTCTTCATCCGCCGCCAGGGTGCCCCGGTCAGCGCGGCGCTGAAAGCCTTCATCGCCCTGGCGCAGGCCATGTTCAGCCCGCCGTCCCCGCCGGCAGACCCCGGATGAGTTCCGCCATGCGATCCGCGGCGGGCAGGACGTCATGGATGCGCCCGGCCCCCTGCCCGGCATAGAGCGACAGCTTGCGCGCCATCCGCGGCGCGTCGATCGCGCGGGCGCCCCCGCCCACGAAGCGCAGCAGGTTCCAGCGGTCGCGATTGGGGATCACCCGATGCGGCGTGCCGTAGCGCCAGCCGAAGGAATATCCGGTGCGATATTCGGTGTCGTCGGTGGTGGCCTCGACGATCTTGCGCTTGTAGAGCGGGTGCGCTTCTGATTCCGCGCTCGCCACGAAGGCCGTGCCGACCAGCACGCCCGCAGCACCCAGGCTCATGGCCGCCCTCACATCCTCGCGCGTGGTGATGCCCCCCGCCGCCAGAACCGGGCGGCCATCCGCATGGTCCATGATCGCCGGCAGCAGCGCCATCAACCCGATCGTGCCGCGATTGAGGTGCCCGCCGGCCTCCGCCCCCTGGGCGGCGATGATGTCGGCGCCCGCCGCGATCGCCCGGCGGGCCAGCGCCACCGTGCCCGTCTGCACCATGACCACCAGCCCCGCCGCCTTGGCCCGCGGGATCATGTCGGCACCGTAATCCTCGGCATAGAACAGCGACAGCAGCCGCGGCCGTTCCTCCAGAACCACCCGGAACTGCGCCTCGAACACGTCGGGCCCGCCGAACTGGGGCACCAGATTGACACCGAAGGGCCGATCGGTCAGCGACCGGGTCTCGCGGATCCATCTTCTTAGCGCCTGGGGCGGGAGGCGCAGCCCGCCGAGCACGCCCATGCCCCCGGCCTCCGCCACCGCCGCCACCAGCCGGGGCCCTGAAATCGCCGCCATGCCCGCCAGAAACACCGGATGGCGGACACCGCAGAGCCCTACGACGGCCTGGTCCTTCGCCTCGCCCATCTCTCACAACTCCACATGCTTGCCGAGCATCCGCTGCACGGCCGGGGTTTTGAGCACGACGTGATTTTTCCAGGCGCCGAACAGATGCAGCGCCAGCCCGGCCAGGAAGGCCGCCCCGCCGATCGCGAACAGCGTGTCGACCAGGGCTTTCAACCCGGGGGCGGGATCGATCAGCCGCGGCAGGGCATGGCCGCCCGGCAGGACGACCGCCTCCCCGCCCGCCGCCCTCGACAACCACACCGCCGCCGGCAGCAGAACCATGGCCAGGGCCAGCGCCGCCGCGACCGAGCGGCCGATGATCACCTCCACCGGATTGGGCGTGCCCACCGGCAGCGGATGAAACGAGGTGATCCGTGCATAAAACCGGTAGATCGAGACCAGAAACAGCACCAGGCCCAGCAGGTTCTGCACCTCCGCCAGCCCAGTATCCGCCGCCCTGCCCCGCCCCGCGGCCATCACGATCTCCAGCCCCAGGATCGCCACCAGCAGCGCCGCCACGATCCAGTGCAGCGCGATGGTGACCGGCGAAAAGCCTAGCCCGTTATCCCGCCATTGCATGATGTCCTCCCGCCGTTACGACCCCATTGCCCTGTGCCCGATGGCCCCTGTGCCCCACCCTAACGGCGCCGGGACATCATGCATAATGCTGAATATTGATCTTTTCCATCACTTGAAGTGATTTCTACGTGCGTCATCACGTCTGTTGAAGGCGGTGTCGCCGGGCATATGATGGGTTGGTGAACGCATTTCGCGACGGGGGCCCGGCCGGCATCCCCCTCCGCGTGGCAGGGAGATGACGCTGATGGACACCGTCGCGGCCACAGCCATTGCGCGACGCCTCTGCTGGACCACGCGTCCGACGGCAGCGGTACTCTCGCCCAAGGCAAGGGTCGCCGCCTGCCGTGCCGCTTTCGCGCAGGGGCGGGCCACACCGGCCACCGGCCTGTTCCTGCTGGACGCCCTGTTCAAGGCCGGCGCGTTCGACGAGGCCCTCGCCTTTGCCGGCGACAATCCGCGTCCGGAAGGGACCGATCCGGCCTGGGATATCGCGCTGATCCGCATCCTTCTGGCAGCGGGACACAAGGCGCGCGCGCTGGCGCGGGCCGATGCCGCGCTCCGGGTCGTGCCCGATCACCTCGGGTTGCTGCGCGAACGCGCCGAGATGCTGATTCGCCTGAACCGGGGTGCCGAGGCCGAGGCGGATGTCGTGCAGCTGCTGGAACGGGGCGATCAGGCGCTGAGCCCGCTGATGACCAGGCTTCTGACGAAGCGCAAAGACCCCGCCTGGCTGCTGGCGATGCTGGACCGCCGGCCCGCGCTTTTCCTGCCCGGCGAGGCACCGCTCACCCGGGTGCAGTGCCTGCTGGCCCTGGGTCGGACGGCAGAGGCCCTGGACTGGATGGATGTCGACAGGCTGTTGCTACAGGCGCCGCTGCCCCTGCCCGATATCGGCAATGCCGATCTGTTCCGCCGGGCGGTCATCGACGAGATCACCCGGGCTGCCGCCACAGGCCCCAAACCCTCCGACGTCTCGACTTTGGGCGGGGTGCAGACCAGCGTGCCGCTGGACGGCATGACCCATATGCCGGTTCTGCTGGCAGCGATCAGGGCCCGGATCGACCGCTATGCGGACGACCTGCCGGCCGATCACCCGTTCACGGCCATGATGCCGCGGGCGGCCACGCTTCAGGCCTGGTCGGTCTGCCTTGGCCCGGGCGGGCGGCAGGCACCGCACACCCATCCGTCAGGCTGGCTCAGCGGCGTCTGCTATCTTGCCGCGCCGGAGGTGGATGAAACTGCCGGGGCACTGGTCATTCCCACAACGGCCGATCTGCCCCGGGCCCTGGTGCCGGAAGCCGGAAAGCTGGTGCTGTTCCCGTCCTATTTCATGCACACCACCCTGCCCCACCGCAGCGAGCAGCCGCGGATCTGTGTCGCCTTCGACGTAGTGCCCGACCATATCGCCGCCAGCGCCGGGGCGCAGTGATCCGGCCAGGTCACCCCGCGCGCATCACCATCCCATACAGATCCCGCGGATCGTCCGGATCCGCCAGCAGGTCCAGATCCTGGGCGAAGGGGGTCTCGGCCACGCGGTCGCGGATATAGCGCAGCGCCGAGAAGTCCTCGATCGCGAAGCCGACGCTGTCGAACAGGGTCACGGCATCGGCGGCGCGGCGGCCCGGGGCGTCGCCGGTCAGGACCTGCCAGAATTCCGTGACCGGATGGTCGGGGGCCAGCTGCTGGATTTCGCCCTCGATGCGGGTCTGGGGGGCGTATTCGACGAAGATGTCGGCGCGGGTCAGGATGCCGGCCGCAAGTTCGGTCTTGCCCGGGCAGTCGCCGCCCACCGCATTCAGATGCACGCCCGCACCCACCATATTGTCCGACAGGATGGTGGCGCGGCGCTTGTCGGCGGTGACGGTGGTGATGATCTCCGCCCCCTCCACCGCCGCCTCGGCCGAGCGGCAGGCGGTGATGGTGAAGCCGGCGGCGTCCAGATTGCGGCGGAATTTGGCGGTCGCCGCCGGGTCGGTATCCCAGAGCCGCAGCCGGTCGATGCCGAGCAGGGCGCGGAAGGCCAGCGCCTGGAATTCCGACTGCGCGCCGTTGCCGATGATCGCCATGGTCGTGGCACCTTCAGGTGCCAGATGCCGTGCAGCCAGCGCCGACATGGCGGCTGTGCGCAGCGCCGTCAGAATGGTCATTTCGGTCAGCAGCACGGGATAGCCGGTCGCCACATCCGCCAGCATGCCGAAGGCGGTGACGGTCTGGCGGCCGGTGGCGGTGTTCTTCGGGTGGCCGTTGACGTATTTGAAGCCATAGGCGCGGCGGTCGGCCGCGGGCATCAGCTCGATCACCCCATCGGGGCTGTGGGCGGCGATGCGCGGGGTCTTGTCGAATTCCGGCCAGCGGCGGAAATCATCGGCGATATAGCCGGCCAGATCGGCCAGCACCCGTTCCACCCCCAGATGCAGCACCAGCTTCATCATGTGGTCGACCGAGACGAAGGGCACGAGATTGAGCGTGGCGGGGGTGTGCAAAGCGGTCATGACCGGTCACTCCGTGTCGGGTAGTCCATAACCCGGCGGCCCAGCAGGCTGGCCAGCAGGTCGACCATCAGCAGCGCGGTGCGGCCGCGCTCGTCCAGGAAGGGGTTCAGTTCCACCAGATCGACGCTGTCGACCAGCCCCGCCTCGTGCAGCATCTCCATCACCAGATGCGCCTCGCGGAAACTGGCACCGCCGGGCACGGTGGTGCCCACACCGGGCGCGATGGCAGGGTCCAGGAAGTCCACATCCAGGCTGAGATGCAGCCGCCCGCCGGCCGCCTGAACCCGGTCCAGAAACGGGCGGAGCAGGGCGACCATGCCGTGTTCGTCGATGCGGCGCATGTCGTGCACGGTGATGCCCGAAGCCGCCAGCGGCCCGCGTTCGGCCGCATCCACGCTGCGGATGCCGATCATGCAGATATGGGCGGGGTCGACCAGCGCCGCGGGTTCCGGGAAATGCCCGGCAAAGCCCGGCCGGCCGGTGGCATAGGCCATCGGCACGCCGTGCAGATTGCCGCTGACGGTGGTCTCCAGCGTGTGGAAATCGGGATGGGCATCCAGCCAGAGCACGAAAAACGGCCGCCCTTCGGCCGCGGCCCGCCGGGCCAGCCCGGTCAGCGTGCCCGCCGCCAGCGCATGGTCGCCGCCCAGAAACACCGGCAGATCGTCGGGCCCGGCACTGGCGGCAAAGGCCGCATCGGCAATCGCCGCGGTCCAGCCGGCGATGCGGGCCAGGTGTTTCAGCGCCGGATTGTCATGGGGTCCGGACAGACGATCCGTGCGGGCTGTCGGCTCGGCGCGGGGCGCCAGATCGCCCTCGTCGGTGACGCGATGGCCCAGCGCCGCCAGCGCCTCGACGATGCCGGCGGTGCGAAAGGCGGCCGGCCCCATGGCGCAGCCGCGCCGCCCGGCCCCCTCTTCCAGCGGCACGCCGATCAGCCGGCAATGGCGCGGCCGCTCCCCCTGGTCGGTCTCCGTCATCGGGCAGTTCCCTTCCTGTCCGGTGATCACCTGACAGGAATCGAAACATGGCCGCGCGGCGGAGTGGAGACGGCAGATCGGCGGAAAGCGCTGCCGGGTTTACCGAAGTGGCAGCAGTTTCCGCCGAAATGGCAGGCCCCTCTGAATTACGCCGCCCCGAAAGCCCAGGACATGTAGCCGACCACCCGCCGCCGGTCGGGTTCGGGGAAGGCGGCGAGCGCCGACATCACCGCCGCACCGACCACGCCACCCAGGATGCACAGCCCGGCGCGGCTTTCGCAGAAGCCGCGGGATGCCGCCGCCTCGGTCTGCGGCGGCTCGATCGCCCGCACGCGGATCACCGGCTGGCTGCGATGGGTCACAGCCGGCGTGGTGGTGTGGGCAGTGGCGGCAGAGACGGCGGGTGCCGGTGCCGGTGTCGGTGTCGGTGTCAGCGCCGGGGCCGGGGCCGGGGCCGGGGCCGGCGTCACCGCGGCCGCCAGCGCCGTGCCGGCCGCCCGGCCATTGGCCAGCCCGTCGATCGATGCGGTGCGCACCGGCACGGATTTGGCGGTCAGCGCATCATCGCGGTCCAGAAAATAGACCGTGACATTCTCCCCCGGCCGATGCGCCGCAATTGCGGTGAACACGTCGTGGGTGCGCTGCAATTCGGTATCGTCGATGCGGAACAGATAATCCCCGGCCGCCACCGTGCCCGCCAGCGGCGAGCCGGCATCGACCTCGGCGACGCGGACGAAGATCCGGCCGTCCTTGCGATAGGGCACCGCTTCCAGCGTAATGCCCAGCCGGGCGCCCTGATCGGCGGCCAGCCGGCCGGCGGACCAGTCATGCGCGAAGGGTGCCCTTCCCTCGCCAAACCGGCCCTCGCCAAACCGGCCCTCGCCAAAACCGCCTCCACCGGAACCGCCGATATCTTGGGAAGCTTCCGCGGCGAGCGCGGGTCCGGACATCCACGACAGGCTAAAGATCAACGACGCGGCAAGCGCCTTCTTCATCTGTCCTCCCCGGCCGATGTTTCGGCCTGTCTCTTATATTTATGAGAGTGATGGTAAAGGAGGGTAGTCCCAAGTCAACGCACAAAAGCACCGACTCCCAAATGCTGCAGAGCAATATTCATCTCGGATTGGTTGAAAATCCGATCCGGATCGACCCCAGGAGCCCCGATGTCCCTGCCCGAACTCGACCCGCTGGACCAGCGCCTGATCACCCTGCTGCGCCATGACGGCCGGCGCAGCATTTCCGACCTCGCCATCGATCTGGCGGTTTCCCGCGCCACCGTGCGGTCGCGGATGGAGCGGCTGGAAAAGGCCGGGGTGATCCTGGGCTACACCGTCATCCTGCGCGCCGATGCGGTGGAAGATCCCGTCCGCGGCATCATGCTGATCGAGGTGGAGGGCCACGCCGCCGACCGGGTGATCAAGGCGTTGAGCGGCATGCCCGCGGTCCAGGAAATCCACACCACCAACGGCCGCTGGGACCTGATCACCACCCTCTCGGCCACCAGCCTGCCCGATCTGGACCAGGTGCTGCGCCGCATCCGCCTGATCCCCGGCATCACCGCCAGCGAAACCAACCTGCTGCTGGCGACACCGCGGACGACGCGGGCCAGATTGTGAGACGCTGGGAACAGCCCCGCTCTGGACAGACCGGGGCACCCTCTGTCATGGTGGACTCACTGGCATTGTAAAGGGCATTGCCTCTTATAAGGGACACGGGATATGGCCGACGCCGCAGTGTTCGATCTGGTCATTCGTGGGGGGCGGGTGGTCGACCCGGAAACCGGGCATGATGCCGTGGCCGATGTCGGGATCACGGGCGACCGGATCGCGGCCATCGGGCCCATGCTCGCGGCCGGGCGGCGCGAGATCGATGCGGCGGGGCTGGTGGTGGCGCCGGGCTTCATCGATCTGCATGCCCATGGCCAGTCGATCCCGGCCGACCGGATGCAGGCCTTCGACGGGGTCACCACCGCGCTGGAGCTGGAGGTGGGCGCCCTGCCCGTGGCGGCCTGGTACGATCATCAGCAGGCGGCCGGCCGGGTGCTGAATTACGGGGCGGCCGCCGCCTGGCTGTTCGCGCGCAAGGCGGCGATGATCGGGCTGGACCTGAACAGCGGCCTGCCGCCGATCGCGATGATGGGCGCGGGCGCCGGTGACATGCGCTGGTCGGTCGATGCCGCCACGCCCGCCCAGACCGAAACCATCGTCGACCTCACCCGCCGGGGGCTGGACGAGGGCGCGCTCGGCATCGGCATTCCCCATGGCTATGCCTCGGGCGCCGGGCTGAAGGAGATGAGCCGGATCTGCGCGCTCGCCGCCGCATACGACCGCCCGACCTATACCCATATCGCCTATATGTCGAACATCGACCCCAGAAGCTCGGTCCAGGCCTATGTCCAGCTGATCGGCCTGGCGGGGGCGACCGGCGCGCATATGCATATCTGCCATCTGAACAGCACCAGCCTGCGCGACATCGAAGAGGCGGCGGGGCTGATCCGCACCGCCCAGGCCCAGGGCCTGCCGGTCACGACCGAGGCCTATCCCTATGGCACCGGCTCCACCGTGCTCAGCGCCGGCTTTTTCATGGAAAGCGATTTCGCCGAGCGCACCGGCACCGGCTATGGCGCGATCGAGGTGGTGAGCACCGGCCGGCGTTTCGCCGACCGCGACGAACTGGCCGCGGCCCGTGCCGAGGCGCCCGAATCCCTGGTGCTCTGGCATTTCCTCGACACCGACGACCCGCACGACACGAAGCTGCTCGACATCTCGGTCACCTTCCCCGGCGGCGCCATCGCCTCCGACGCCGTGCCGTGGAGCAACCCCGACGGCTCGCTCTATGACGGCGAGGACTGGCCGCTGCCGGCCGACAAATCGTCGCATCCGCGGTCATCCGGCACCTTCACCCGCTTCCTGGCCCAATGGGTGCGGGAACGCGAGGTGGTGCCGCTGGTCGAAGCCATGGCCAAATGCTCGCTGATCCCGGCGCAGATCGTGGAAAGCTGCAGCAGCGCCTTCCGCCGCAAGGGCCGGCTGCAACCCGGCTGCGATGCCGATATCGTGGTCTTCGATCTGGCCCGGGTGCAGGACCGCGCAACCTTCGAAGCCATGCATCTGCCGGCCGAGGGCATGGTCCATGTGCTGGTCAATGGCGAGGCGGTGATCAGCGGCGGCGACCTGGTCCGCGACGCCCGCCCCGGCCGCCCCATCCGGAGCGATCCGCGATGACGGCAGCGCCCCCGCCCCCTCCGCCTGCAACCGTCCCCATCCTCGTCGTCACCGGCTGGCTGGGGGCGGGCAAGACCACGCTGATCAACAGCCTGCTGGCGGGGGCCGGCGGTCGGCGCATCGCCGCGATCGTGAATGATTTCGGCGCCATCAACATCGACGAAGAGCTGATCCGCGCCCGCACCGATACCGTCGTCGGCCTGGCGAATGGCTGCGTCTGCTGCACCTTGCAAGGCGATCTGTTGCGCACCCTGAAACTGCTGCTCGCCGACGATCCGTCGCCGGATCAGATCATCGTCGAGGCGAGCGGCGTGGCCGACCCGGCCGGCATCATCCAGGCCCTGACCGACCCGGTGCTGTGGAAGAGCACGCGGCTGGATGCCGTGCTCTGCGTGGTCGATGCCGAGGATCTGGTGGCAAACCCTGCCCGGCGCGCCGACCCGCTCTGGCAGGCGCAGCTGGCGGCGGCGAGTTTCGTGGTCCTCACCAAGGCCGGCGGGCTCGACGCCGGGGCTGCGGTCGATCTCGCCCGCAGCCTGTCGCCCGGGGCGAAGCCGCCGGTGATCGACACGGCGCGCGAACCCCTGCCTGTAGCGCTGCTGCTGGATGGCGGCCCCGACCTCCCCGCCCTGCCCGGCCGACGCTTCACCGCCACCGCCGCCGGTGAAGGCCAGGGAGAGGGGGGCCATGCGGGCAGCCGTTTCGCCACCACCACCTGGCAGGGTACGGGCCCCGTCAGCCTGGTGGCGCTTCAGGCGCTGATCGGCGCGCTGGCGCCGGTGCTGGTCCGCGCCAAGGGGATCTTCCGCTTCACGGAAAAGCCCGGCCAGACCTGGCTTCTCCAGATGGTCGGACAAAGGGTGACGCTGGCACCGCTTTCGGGAGATTATCCGGAAGGTTGCCGCCTGGTCCTGATTGCAGAGGCCGGGCGGCTTGACGGCGCGGCCATCGCCGCGCAGCTTGCGCCACAGACACCTCTTTAACCGGAAGAAGAACCGCATTCATGCAGCGTGCGAAGGGCACCGACCGCATTCTCGACATCCTTGAACATCTGGAGACCGAGACCAGGCCGGTCAGCCGCAATGCGCTGGCCAAGGCGCTGAACTGCCCGCGGTCGACGATCTATTCCCTGGTCGACCAGCTGGTCGCCCGCGACTGGCTGACCCAGGACGACAGCGGCACCATCAGCCTTGGCCATCGCGTGGGGCTGCTGGGCCTCGCCTATTCACGCAATGCCCGGTTCGAGCCTGTGGCCCGCGAGGTGGTGCAGCGGGTGGCGAGCGAGGCCGGCGTGGTCACCGAAATCAACATCGCCGACAGCTGGCAGCAGCTGGTGCTGATTTCGGCCACCGGCCGCAGCCGCAATTATCTGCGCACGGTGGAAGGCTCGCGCTACCCCCTGCCGATCACCGGCTCGGCGCGGCTGCAGCTGGCCGACATCCCGCGCGACGTGATCCGCCGCAACATCCCGGACGAAGACTTCCGCCTGGGCTCGGGCGAGATTCTGCCCTTCGAGACCTTCTGCGCCGAAATCGACCAGGCCCGCCGCGACGGCCATTTCATCGCCCGCGGGCTGATCGACCGCTATGTCGGCACGGCGGGCGTACCGATCCTGAACCGCCACGGCCACTGCGTCGCCACCCTCAGCATCATCCTGCCCCAGGCCGACCTGGACGCGCGCCAGGACGACCTCCTCGACCTCCTGCGCCGGGGCGCCGACGAACTGTCGGGCTACCTGCGCGCCGCCGTCTGGCCGATGGGCGACCGGGCTTATGGGCATCTGTTTCATGATCGGGTGGGGGTTGGGGGGGCGGTGGGGGCGGGGTGAGAGGGTGAAGGCAGCCGACGGGCCTGCCTCACATCCGACCCGTTCGCGGCCGCGCATCAGGAGATGATGACTGATGACCTCGGACACGCCCTCGTGACGGATGCGCAGAAATCAGCCGTAAACCGTTACCGCCGGCGGTAAGCTTTTCGGCAACAGGCGCGAGGCGATCTTACCGCGCAGGACATGGAAGATCGCATTCACGATTTCCCGCATCAGGGCCACCGACGCGGACGATCCGTTCGGGCCGAACGCGTCGCTCAGATCGCTCCCATAACGCAGGGCTGTGCGGCTATACTACCGACGGATGACCGGGGATCGACATCCGGTTCTTTGAACACGCTTTGACAACTGTTTAGAATCACAAATAGTTTCCGCCATCCACCTCATTTTCAGTTTCGGGACGCCCTCTAAGCGGGGTTTTCAGTGTTTTCGGGGGTAGGGTCCGCCGCTTGGATGTCGGTGCTGTCGTCGGCTTCCTCGACTATGACACCTTCCAGATATTGGCTGTGCTTTTCCTGAAGATACTTTATTGCGGTGCTTTCATCGGCGGAGTGTTGCAGATGCTCCTGAAAGAACTGTAGGCGGGCACGGTTTTCCTCTATGAGCTCGCCCCACGTCTTAATGCCGACAATATGTCGAGGCCCTTTTGCAACTAGACGCCGCTCGCGATCCGGCCCGTTATCGATGTCGTTTTTGGCAAAGTCATCATAGGCGTTGGACACAAGCCAAAAATGCCAGCGGACTCCGTCGACAGTCGAAAATCGCTCATCCGATGTGACAGCGATTGCATATTGCTTCGCCTGGATAATTTCCTTGGCGCCGATCTTCACCTTCGGCGCCTTAAGCTCGACGATCATGTGTTCGATGTCGTTGGCTCGGTGGCGGCGAGTGGATCGGGAGAACATCAGATCGATGATGCCGCGCGTCTTGCCGATCACCTTCACTGGCTCATCAATCGAGATGTCCGGATCGAGGTGATCTCGGTGCTTTTCGAGGACACGGCGAAGGTCCTTATCGCTGACCCAAAGATTATACTCTTCGCCGAAGATCCAGGTGTTTTCGGCAAGAATCTTGTGAAGCTGCGTCCGCTCCTTCAGCCGGCCCTTGGTCTCGGGATCGAAGACGATCGACTCAAGGGCTGAGATGAACTTCAGCCGGTCGGCAACCGTCTTGGCAGCAGTGATGATGGCGGAAAGCGTCGTCTCCTGCAGTAGCGTTGCGAGCTCTTTTTGCTTGCGGGCCGGGAGCTCCAGCACTTCCTTCAAGATGAGCTGTAGCTCTTCCGGTCCGCGCTCGATCGCGTTGCGGAGCATGCGAAGGTGGAGCGCTTTCGCCTTTGCCGAGCTGAGGCCGAGGTCCGGCGCTAGTTCCTGGACCTGAACCGCGACGATATCGAAAACCTGACGCTCCACCTTCTCGACACTGTTTTGTGGTTCGCCCCGATAAGGATAGACATCCTCGGCGATCCATTCTTCGACAAGCGATCGCGCCTTTTCTGCCGCCTTGTCTCGGAAATAGTCCTTGATCGTAGATCGTGCTTCTTCGACCGCGCCAGTGAGTAGAGGATCCATTTCAGAGAGCGCGACTCGCTCCTCATTGTGGAGCTCCTCGATGTAGCTCGATTTCAGGTATGCCGAAAACAAGAAACCGGGGACGTGAAAACGTGTCTCGACCTGATCAAACGGAAATCCGTTCGCGGAGCAGAGATACAGCACTCGTCGGGCGTCCGTGCGCCACTCGATAACCTCCAACTCCACGCCATGTTGGGTGCCGTCCGCAGTTATGATCGGCGCAAGAGAAGCCTTGTGGCGGCTCGCTATCGCCTTCTCGGGATCCAGCCTTTGGCCGGCGATCGATACTGATACACTGCGATAATTCATGAGGTAGAGAGCGAAAATCTCATTCAGACCCTGGAAACCTTCCTCGCTCTCGAAGATGCTGAAATCGCGCCGGAGATCGTCGATTTCAACGATCACGCCTGTCCGTCGGTCAGGAGCAGGGACCTCATCCGTGATCGTGACGTCCGTAAGGTCAGAGTCCAGAAGCCTGATGTCGAACGCTTTGCGCCCGTCTGCGCCATCGTAACACACTTTCCAGGTGGCCGATTGGCCGAGGGCGAATGCCTTGTAACGGCCGCGACCCTCCTGGCCATGGATCATGCGGTGAGTGCGCTTCGTATGGCGCGTGTCACGCTTCCACGAGCCACCGAGATTGCCAAACAGCACCCGTGCATCGACGCGAGAGAACCCGTCGCCATTGTCGTAGACAACGATCTTCGACATACCGCCCGCCAGATCGTTGTGTTCGAATTCAACCGAGACGTCGCTGGCCTCTCCATCGAGACTGTTCCACAGCAGTTCGGCGAGCGCAGGTATTGGCTTCGCCTTTGTTTGGCGGACCAGAAAGTCATCTCTCACTGCAACGGAGACGTGTTCTTCACCTGTCATAAATTCTCTCCGTATGCGGTCCACTTGAAGCGGGTCGATCGATGCAACCGACGACACCGTTCCACTATCAAGCCTGTTTGCCTCGCCTCCTGGCAAGAGGGGACATCGCTTTCTCCGTGGCGCGCTAGGCTCCAGACTCAATCACATCCAGAACGCGATGATGGCCGCAAGGGCCACGGCTGATAGGAAATTGGCGGCGAGCTTGTCATAGCGGGTCGCGACACGCCTGAAATCCTTGAGGCGGCAGAAAGCGTTCTCAACGAGATGCCGATTGCGATAACGCTTCCGGTCATACGCCACCTTCCGTTTTCGGTTGGTCCGCCCCGGGATCACCGGAACGGTACCGCGGTCGCGCAGGGACGCGCGGAGCCTGTCGGCGTCATAGCCCTTGTCCGCG
>MDTG01389921.1_pt1 | contig 44762 bp, 46 predicted proteins | sample 811421 | NCBI WGS metagenome assembly MDTG01 (sample SAMN05326645, study PRJNA326480) | marine metagenome | isolation source: seawater | place: Pacific Ocean: South East | collected 2011 | reverse complement strand
CCATTATCAACTTCCCTTCTGAATTTTGCTCCTATAATATCTAAAGCACAAGTTTCAGATGTGAATACATATGAATTTTTTAATTTTCCTATCACTAGAGGTCTTATCCCAAAAGGGTCCCTGACCCCTATTAATGTATTTTGAGCAATCATTACTAAGGCATACCCACCTTGGATTTGAAATAAAGTATCTACAATTTTGTCAATAGTTGTTGATCTTTTTGATCTCGCAATCAATTTAACAATAGTCTCTGTATCAGATGTTGTGTAGAAGATTGAACCTATTTCAACCATATTTTTTCTAAGTGTTATTGCATTAGTAAGATTTCCATTATGAGATACAGCTATACCCCCAGCATTTGTATCTGCATAGAATGGTTGAATATTTCTTAAAGTTGTACCTCCTGTGGTACTATATCTATTATGACCAATAGCATAATTTCCAGGAAGTTTTTTCAAAACGTCTTCATTATTAAAATTGTCTCCAACTAAACCAAACCTTTTTTCTGAATGATATTTTTTTCCATCAAATGAAACAATACCACAACCTTCTTGTCCTCTATGTTGTAGTGCGTGCAAACCCAATGCTGTTAAAGTTGAAGCATCTTTAGTATTGCTAATACCAAAAACTCCACACTCCTCTTTAATTTTAGGGTTATATATCTTTAATTTTTTCTTTTGCATTTTCATGTTCTTTTTGATTTGGAAATTCTTTTATAAGGTAGTTACTACCTTTTTCAACCCATTCAAAGCTAATAGATTTACCCAAATTTATTGGCCATCTTTCGTAATTATATACTATATCTATGGTTGTAAAAATACAAACTGCAATAACATAGCTTCTTAAAAATCCAAAAAAGAATCCGAATAATTTATCCATATTTCCTATCCCACTATACTTCACAACTCTGCTAATACCTTTGTTTACTAATAGTACTATAAAAATGACAATAACAAATATGATTGAACCTAATAAAACGTTTAAAATATACTCGTTATCAATTAGCCCTGTTGTGTAAGGTTTAATTTTTGGAAAAATGAACAACGTAATTATGTAAGCTAACAACCATTTACTTGCAGATAAAATACTGAGAACAAATCCTTTTCTAAAACATTTAATTAATGACAAAATCGTCAATATTAGGTAGCAAATATCAAATGGAGAAATATTATTTGAAATAACTTTTATAATATCCATTAATAATTTTTATCAAACGGCTTAAATGTAGTCAAAAAACTTGGAAGCAAAGTAAGAACAAGCAACATAGCGAGTAACATTGCCATCCCAGTAAATATACCAAAGTAGATTGTAGGAATAAAATTAGATAAAATTAAAATTGAAAACCCAAAAACTATAATCATAGAAGTATTAAGTATTGCAATTCCAACTGTTGAATGACATTTTTTTAAAGTTTTATTATAATCTTTTAATTCAGAGAACTCTTCTCGAAATCTATAAATGTAATGAATGCTATTATCTACAGCAATACCGATTGTAATTGCGGCTATAGTTATTGTCATCATATCTAAAGGTATTTCAAATATTCCAATTATACCTAATATAAAAAAAGCTGCTATAAAGTTTGGTATTACACCTATTAAAGATAACTTAATATTTCTAAATAATATTAGAAACATTAAAAATATTCCCATAATAACAAATCCTAGAGTAAGTATTTGAGATTTAAAAAGACTTTGTAATAAATTGTTAAATATTATCAATACACCCGCAAGTTTGAACTCATCTTCTTTAAAATTGAGCGTATTTTTTAAGTCAAAGTTTATTTGTTTAATGAAATCATTCCTTCTTAAGTTTTTATTTGAATCTTTTAACCTTAAATTTACTCTAGCTTCAGAATTATCTATTGATATATAAGGTGTAACAATTTCATTCTTAATATTTTCAGGAAGTTTAGTATACAATACTCCTATTTCAAGACTTCCCAGCGGCTTATTATTGTTTAAACTTTCTGCGACTTTTAGAACAGAATGAAATGATAATACTTTTCCAACATGATCTAAGTTCTCTAAATAATTATGAACTTTGCTAATTTTATCTATTTTATCTTTAGTAAACCAGTATTTAGAGTCGTCAATATCGTCAGTGTTCCAATCTTCATCTTCCTCCTCAAAATTATTGTTATTTTTCTCCGGGAATTTAATAATTATTTCTAAAGGGGTAGTTCCTCCCAATTTTTCGTCAATTAATTTCATGCCTTTGTAAATTTCGGTATCTTTATCAAAATAATTTATAAAACTATTCTCGACTTGTAGTTTGCTAATTCCAAAAAAGCTTATCAAAATAATCAAAATTGAAGTCGCAAATATTATATTTTTATTATTTATTGTAAAATGAGATAATACTTTTGTTATCTTAGAGTTTTCGTCAGTCCTTATATTAAAAATTTTTTTTTCATTAAAAATATTTATTAAACTTGGTAATAAGGTAAAAGTGACAATCATTGAGGTCATTATTCCTAAAGTCATCATCCATCCAAAATCAATCACCGGTTTAATTCCGCTAAATATAAGAGACAAAAAAGCACAAATTGTTGTTAAACCTGTATATAAAATTGGTAAAAACATTTTCTTGGTTGCATATTTTATTACTTTCATTTTAGGTATATCCAAGTTTTCATTTTTTATTTGAAGAAATCTTGTGCTTAGATGAATACTCATAGCCATTGTCAATATTAACATCAAAGCAATAAAGTTAGATGAAATGACAGTGACTTTCCATCCCAAAAAGCCCAAGATACCTAACATTACAAATACTGAGAAAAAACAACTAGCTAACGGAATTATTATCCAGATAATTTTCTTAAAAATAAACCACAGCGTTGCAATTATAAAAATAAATACGCCAACTCCAAAAATAATAATATCTTTTTTTATAAATGACATCATATCATCAGCAATCATAGGGATGCCCCCTAAATGAATTTTAGTGTCTTTGTTATACTCTTTTATTACTTCCCTTATTTCAGCAATATTTTCTTTATTTTGTCTTTTTTTTAGTTCCTTATATTTTTCTATTTCAAGTTTGTTTTTGATATTGTTAATATTATTATCTTGTTTAATATAAACAACTATTCCCGATGTTTTACCATCTTCACTTATTATAAAATTTTTAAAAACAGGACTATTTAATATTTCTTTAAAACCTTTTTGCTTATTAATGCCTTCACTCTTTAAAGTGCTAAAGTTTTTTAATTTATCACTCAAAGTTTCATCAGTACTGTTCAATAAGGGCACATCTAATAGTGTGACAACACTATGTACCCAATTTAGACTTTGAATTCTGTACTTTAGACTTAAAAGATTATTTATAGACTTTTCTGAAATCATACTTTCTTTAGGGGTATAAGTGAGAACTAGATACTCACGAGAATTATATCTTTTATTGATTTCATTTAAATAATTTAGGTCAGGATCACCCTCTAATAGTAAGGTTTCAGATGAAGCATCAAGCTTAAAATCTTTTATATAGTATAATGATGTAATTAAAATAAAAGCTAATAATACCAAAATTAATTTTGGCTTTTGAATTATATTTTTTTCATAAAATTTGGCTAACATTCAATTAGCTTATATAATTAAAATTAATTTTTTTGAATATCTTTAAATTTTGTGAACATTGCCTCAAATTCAAGGAATATATTGCCTGTAGGACCATGTCTTTGCTTACCTATAATAATCTCAGCGACATTTGATACTTCACTCATTTTTGCCTGCCATTCTGCATATTCTACAGTTGCCGGTCTAGGCTCTTTCCTCTCTAGGTAATAAGCTTCCCTATAAACAAACATTACTACATCTGCATCTTGCTCAATTGAACCGGATTCTCTTAAATCAGCCAATTGAGGTTTATTATTATCTCTTTGCTCAACAGCTCTTGATAACTGCGATAATGCGAGCACTGGCACAGATAATTCTTTGGCTAATGCCTTTAGTCCTTGAGTAATTTCAGAAATTTCTTGAACCCTTCCATCTCTTTTTGAAGTTGCTGTCATAAGTTGTATATAATCAATTACTACCATGTCTAGTCCATATAGTCTTTTAATTCTTCTTGCTCTATTACTTAAAGCTGCAATACTAATCGCTGGAGTTTCATCAATATATAATGGTAATTCTGAAATATCTTTAGATGTCTCTATGAACTTATCAAATTGATCCTCTGATATTCTACCTCTTCTAATATCATTCGAGGTTATTCTTGATTGCTCAGCTAGTATTCTAGTTGATAATTGTTCTGAAGACATCTCTAACGAGAAAAAAGCAATAGAAGTTTTTTTTCCATCACTCTGAATTTTTCTAGCAGCATTAAAAGCAATATTTGTTGCTAAAGCTGTTTTACCCATAGATGGTCTTCCAGCAATAATTATTAAATCTGATTTATGAAGACCTCCTAGTTTATCGTCGAGATCTCTTAAACCAGTAGGCACACCAACAATGCCCTCTTCATTTTTGTAAGCATTTGATGCCATATCTATAGTCATCCTTAAGGCATCATCAAATTTTATTAAGTTGGAGTTAAAAGAGCCTTTTTCGGCTAAATCAAAAAGTATTTTTTCGGAGTCCTCTATAATTTTTTTACCAGGGTGATTGATGTCGTTCAATTTTGCAATATCAATTATACCCTCTGAAATCTTTATTAATTCTCTTTTTACAAACAAATCATAAATTATCTTTGAGTATTCAATAGATTGGCGTGTAGATGAATTAAATTTTGTAATTTTTACGAGATACTCAGGGACATTCAATTTATCATTTTCATTTTCAAAATAATTTTTTAATGTTATAGGATTAGCTAATAGTCCTCCATAAATAAGCTTTTCTATTGCACCAAAAATTTTTTGATGCATTGGATCATAAAAGTTTTTGAAACTTATTATATTACTTATATCATCAAATATTTCATTTGAGAAAAGGATTGATCCAATAACAGACTGTTCAGCTTCAATGTTGTGTGGTAATTCTTTTACAGAATTTGACACTATATTAAAAGATTTCATATGAATATTTAATATTATTTATATATATTAACAATATGAATATGACTGGGGAAAAAAATGTATAATTTATTTTTGATCTTCTTGCTGTACTACGTCAACAAATATAGTTGCTTGAATATCTGTATGTAAATTGATTATAATTTTATATTTTCCTAGAGATTTTATTTCTTTAACAGGTTGTATTATTGAACTATCAATTTTTAAACCATCTTTTTTTTCTATAATTTTTGAAATTTCTGTAGGTTTTACAGACCCATATAATTCTTTATTTTCTGTGCTTAATTTTTGAATAATATAAGTTTTATTATTTATTTTTTCAAAATTTTCTTTAGAAGCTTTTTTTTTATCTAAATCTTTTTTATTTAAATCTTTTTTAATTTTATCAACTTCCTCAATATTCTTCTTAGATGCGTATAAGGCTTTTTTATTGCTTATAAGATAATTCCTGGCAAATCCCCTTTTAACATCAATAATGTCGCCTATAGATCCTACTTTACGTATATTTTCCAATAAAATAACTTTCATTATATTAATGCTAAGTTTCTTGCTCTTTTAATAGAAATTGAGAGTTTTTTTTGATTCTTTTGAGATACAGAAGTAATTCTTGATGGAAGAATCTTTCCATTCTCAGAGATGTATTTTTTCAAAAGCTTAACATTTTTATAATCTATTTTTGGCGCGCCTTTAACAGACAATGGGCATTTTTTTTTAAACTTAAATTTGTTTGGTTGAAAAATACTTAGTTTTGAAAAATTACTTTGGCCTTGTTTTTTTTTGTTTTTTTTCATTTTTACTTCGCTTCCTCATTTTTTCCAAAATAATTTGAATTTAGATCAAACTCTTTAACTCTAACTGTTAAGAATCTTAATAAATTTTTATCTATTTTTGCGTTTTTTTCTAATTCGTTAATCATTCGGCCATTACCCTCAATTTTAAAATGTATGTAATTTCCTTTTTTATTCTTTTTAATTAAATATGATAGATTCATCAAACCCCAGTCTTCTGTTTTAACAATATTTCCTTTATTTTTTTCAACCAGCTTTAAGTACTTCTCCTTTATAGATTTTATTTGACTATCACTTGAGTCTTGTCTAGCAACTATGGTATGTTCGTATAAACTCATATTATATAAAAAAAGAGGATATACTATTATAGTTATTTAAATACAACAGAAATATATTTATGGTTTTTCAATGTTTTCAGTAATTTTTCCTGGTCAAGGTTCACAATCAGTAGGTATGGCAAGAGAATTTTACGACAAATTTGAAAAATTTAAAAAGATTTTCAATGATGCAGATAATATTCTAGATTATCCAATTTCTAAATTAATACTTGATGGTCCTAAGCAAGAGTTGAACCTGACAGAAAATACACAACCAGCAATTTTTTTAGTAGGATATTCAATATTTAAAATTATAAATGAAGAATTTAATATAGATTTGAATAAAGCAAGTTTTTTTGCAGGTCACTCTTTAGGAGAATACACAGCGCTTAGCTGCTCCGGTGCTATAGATTTTGAAAGTGCTTTAAAATTATTAAAAATTAGAGGAAGAGCAATGCAAAACTCAGTGCCAAAAGGTGCTGGAGGAATGATTGCCATATTAGGTACAAGTATAGAAAATATAGAAAAAATATTAATAAACAATTCTCACAAATATACCTGTCACATTGCTAATGATAACTCTACAAATCAAATTGTAATAAGTGGATATAATTTAGATCTTGATAACTTTGAAAAAGATTTAAAAATATTGAAGATAAAAAATATAAGACTTCAAGTTAGTGCTCCATTTCATTGTAATCTTATGAATAAAGCTACAATTTTAATGACTGATGAAATAAATAAACTTAAAATCATACAACCAAAAAATCCTATAGTTACAAATGTAACTGGCAAAGCAACTAATGATATTTCACAAATAAGAAATTTAATGATTAAACAAATAGAAAAAAGAGTAAGGTGGAGGGAAAGTATTAATTTTATGATATCACAAAATATTAATAATTTCATAGAAATAGGACCTGGCAAAGTACTAATTAATTTGATAAAGAGGTCTTATAAAGATGCCAAAGTTTGTGCAATCAATAATATTAGTGATATACAGAACATTGAAATAAATGATTAACTTCAAAGAAAAAAAAATTTTAATTACAGGTGCAACAGGAGGCATTGGACATGCTTTAGTTAAAAAATTTTTATCTTTAGAGGGAATTGTTTTAGCTACAGGCACAAATACGGAAAAATTAGATAACTTAAAAAATAATTTTCCTAAAATTAATGTTTTAAAATTTGATATATCAAACCATGATAGAATAGAAGAATTTATAGATAATGTAGCTACACAGTTAAATGGATTAGATATTATTATTAATAACGCAGGCATTACAAAAGATAACTTATCTTTGAGAATGAAAAATGAAGAATGGCATAAAGTAATAGATACAAACCTAACTTCTACTTTCTATATTTGTAAATACGGGATTAAAAAAATGTTAAAAAATAAATATGGAAGAGTTATAAATATAACCTCAATTGTTGGACATACTGGTAATCTAGGTCAATCAAATTATGCAGCGTCAAAAGCAGCAATTATAGCAATGTCTAAAAGCCTAGCAATTGAGTATGCAAAAAAAAATATAACTGTGAATTGTGTTTCACCAGGTTTCATTCAGACCAAAATGACAGATAATATTGTCGAGAGTATAAAGGCAGTTTTAACATCAAAAATTCCAATGAGCAGATTAGGAACTGGTGAAGATGTATCAAATGCTGTTGCTTTTTTGGCATCAGATACAGCTTTATATATTACTGGAGAAACATTGCATGTAAATGGTGGCATGTATATGGCTTGACAAAGTCTATTATTAATTTATTAACAAATTATATATGTCTACAGAAGTTTCAAATAAAGTAAAAAAAATCGTAGCTGACCATTTAGGAATTGAAGAGGCCAAAGTTACAGACGAGTCTAGTTTCATCGATGACTTAGGTGCTGACAGTCTTGATACTGTTGAGCTAGTAATGGCATTTGAGGAAGAATTTGGTTCTGAAATTTCTGACAGTGAGGCAGAAAAAATTCTTACTGTTGGTGATGCAATTAAATTCATAGAGAATAAAGCTAACTAGATTTTAAAAATGTCTTTAAAAAAAGACGGCGTTATGATAATACTGTCATCGCCATCTGGCGCAGGAAAAACAACGCTTGTTAAAAAACTTTCAAAAATAAATAATTTTAAAATTTCAATTTCTTATACGACTAGAGTGCCAAGAATAAACGAAATTAATGGCAAAGATTATTATTTTGTATCTCAAAACGAATTTGAAAGTTTAATAAAAAATAATGAACTTCTAGAATATGCCAAAGTATTTAATAATTACTATGGTTCATCAAAAAAAAAAGTATATGACTTATTAGATAAAGGAAACAATGTTCTTTTTGATATAGATTGGCAAGGCACTAATCAAATAAAAAATATAAAATTTAATTATGAATTACTTACTATTTTTATATTACCACCTTCTAAAAAAATATTATTAAATAGATTAACCGAAAGAGAAAATAATCATAAAAAAATAATCAAGGAGAGAATGTCAAAGTTTGAACAGGATGTATTACACTGGCGCGAGTATGATTATGTAGTTATAAATGATAATTTAGATATGTGTTACAATGAAATATTAAATGTAATCAAAAAAAAAATTAATGAAAATAAATTTTTTTATGAAATTGAAAAAATTAAAGCACATATAAAAAGTTTAATACAATAATTTTTCATACTCTTCACAAATTTTGTAGTAATTTATACAACTAATATTTTGTGGCCTACTATTTAAATTAATCTGTAATTTTTCTGATATTTTATTTGCATCTTCAAAAAGTATATTCATAGGTTTTCTTACCATTTTACGTCGCAAATTAAAAAAAACATTGGTTACATGTTCTAAGGTTTTAATTTTTTCTAATTTTAAGTAATTTTGTTTAGGTATAAAAGAAAGCAATGTGCTATCAACTTTAGGCATAGGATAAAAACTACTGGGTTTAATATCCTTTATTTTTACGATATTCATACACCATTGTGAAATAATTGATAGTCTTCCATATTGATTTGTGTCATGATTTGCAATAATTCTTTCAGCAACCTCCTTTTGAAACATCAATATTAACTTTTCAATTTTAAAACCCTCTATTTTTAATTTGATTAATTTTATTAGTATTTGACTAGAAATATTAAATGGTAAATTACCGAAAAAAATAATGTTTTCGTTTCGCAAAAAATTAAGATCAACTTTTAAAAAATCGTCATTAATTAAATTAATTTTGTCATGAAATTTAATTTTCAACTCCTTTACTAAGTTTTTATCCTTTTCAATAGTTATTATTTTTTTAGGATTTTCATCAATAAGAAATCTAGTTAGATTTCCAGAGCCTGGTCCTATTTCAACTATAGTATTATTACTTTTAATATTTCCATTATCAGATATAATTTTTAAAATATTCCTATCGATTAAAAAATTTTGACCTAAACTTTTTTTTGGTTTAATCTTCATTAAATTTTTTTATAAAATCAATAGTTTTAATAAATGATAATGGATTTGAAACTCCTTTTGAAACCATTTTTTCATTTGGACCATGATCTGGAGAAAGTCTTAAAAAAGGAAGACCTATACTTATATTCACTGCATCAAAATCAAATAATGTTTTAATTGGTGTTAATACTTGATCGTGATACATTCCTAACACAAGATCAAACTTTTTATAATTTTCTTTTAAAAAAAATGTATCGGTCGGGTATGGGCCGTTTATTTTAATTTTTTTTAATTTCAGTTTTGATATTGCTGGTGTTATTATTTTTTTTTCTTCACTAAATTTATCAATAGTTTCACAATGAGGGTTTAAACCTAGAACTGCAATATTTGGTTTAATTTTCAAAAATTTTTCGTAAAACTTTTGAAGAGCAAGAACATTCTTAATAATTTTTTTTTTACTAATTTGTTTAACAACTCCTTTTAAAGGTAAATGTGTTGTCAAAGGTGATACTGATAAATCTTTATTATATATTAACATTACAACATTTTTCGAATTAGTATAATAAGCTAAATACTCAGTAATTCCTGCAAACCTTTTATTTAAAAATTTTTTTTTTGATATAGGTCCATTTATAAACCCCTGAACTTTACCAGATTTTAGTATTTTCAAAGCGGTTTTGAAAGATTTTTCAAGATACTTTTTTGAATTTATATTTCTCTTAGTGAAAATATCATTCGATTTTAAATCTATATCAATAATATTTATATATTTATTATTTTTAATTTTTTCAATTTCATTATCTAAGATAATATTAGTTTTTAATTTGTATTTAAAAAATTTTATTTGCTTCTCCACTAATTTTGCCGAACCTACTAAGATAATTGGCGGGTATGATTTTTTATTGATTAAGTTAAATTTATAAGTTTTTAGAACAATTTCTACAAAAACACTATAGGGCTCGCCTAATAAAACTAATATGGGTTTATTTTTCATGTATACTGATATTTTTTTTAAGCTTATTAAAATATATAATTGAAAATTGATTCAATTGTCTATCTGTCTCTTTTCTAATTAAACTATTAAACTCTTTATTAAAATCAATATTTGTGTCAATCTTTCTTTTATTTTCTAATTTTAATATAAGATATCCATTAGCAACTTTAATCGGATCTGTAATATCGCCCAAATCTAGAGTCTTAATTCTTTCTGCTAACTGATTATTTAATTCGGTATTTTTTATCCAACCCAGTTTTCCACCTTTGGCAGATGTATTCGAAATGCTAAAAATTGTAGCTGCTTCCTCAAAACTTTTATTTTTAATAACTTCTATTATTTTTAAATTTTTACTTTTTAAATTATCCTCATTATTTAATTCAAATAAAATTTCTCTCATAAAATATTCGTTCACAAATGACTTATTTTTAATATCTTTTTTAATTTTATTTTTTAATTTTTCTTTATCTATTGATACTTTATTTATGTAACTTTTATATATAAACTCATTCCAAAGAAACTCTAATTTTAATTTGTATAAAACATTTTCAAATCTTACACCTGAACTATCAAAATATTTTTGTAATTCATTTAAATTATCAAAATTAAAATTATTTAATAAATTCTCTATTAAAATCTTTTTTAAATCTTCTGCATCCTCGTCTAGGTTAAATACCTCTTTTAATTTAATTAATTTTATTTTTTCTTGTATAGCTGAATTTATTGCAATTTTTTTAATTTCTGTATTAGACAAATTTTTAAGTTTATTATTAAAAGCAATTAAATAATTTATTTCATTAACAATATCTTGATTAGTTATAATTTCTGTTTCAATCTTGAATTTTATCTCAACTTGACTACTAATTGCCTGATTTGAAGTTATAAATATTAAAAATAATGATAAAACTACACTTCTTATCATTTTAGTTTATGTTTTGTGAATTTGTACCACCAAATGGTATTAACTTGATTGAGAAGAAAATATTCTCTGATGGTTCAAAATCTGCATCTTTATAAAAGGATTTTTTATATTCTAGAGCTGCTATTAAACAATCATTTTTATATTCATAAATTACATCATAATATTCAGTAAGATTTTGATCTAAATTCTTATTTGTTGAAAATCCTAAAGAACTATTTTTGTTCAATCTGAATGTAGTCTCATTTGATATATAACTCTTTTGACTAATTAAATTACTACTTTCTAAATAATTAAATTTAGTTACAAAATTATTTACTGATAAACCTGTTTCTATTAAATTGTAATTTGTCTCTTTTAAGTCTTTATCTAATGCAAATGAGTAATTAAAATCTAATAACTCTGAAGTATTTAATGAAAGTTTACCAAATACATCAGATCTTTTATTACCAATGGAGGAATTTCTTGGTAAATCTGAATTACCGTTTTTTCTAAAAACCTGACCAGCAGAAAAATTAATTAAATCTTTTTTATTTTCATTCTTTACTGAATAATCAAATCCTAAAGTAAGAGACTCTCCACCCTCGACCATATCATTTCTATTTATTCTATTTTCATCAAATAAATCAATATAATCAATTCTATTGTCATCATTAATTATATTTTTTGTTTCAGTTGGACTAAATCTTGCAGATAATTTTGGGGTTAAATACTTTTCGTTATTACCAACTTTTTTTAATAGTGGAAATCCTAAATTATAATTTAAAGCTGATAAAAATTTTTGATTTGTTTCACTTCCAAAATCATCAGACTTATCTCCATCAAAATTTATATTTTTTATTAGTAAAGAAAAATTATTTGTTATCCCATTTTGTTTAACTTTTAGCATGGAATTGTATCTAAGATCATTTATAACTATACCCTCATATTTATTTGTATCATATTTTTTTTGGTAGCCTGAGGAATTAAATAACAAATCTCCATTGTAACTACTAAATAAATTTTTTTCATAATTATAATTAGGGTATACGTATTCGTAAGCGTCAGAGTCTTTTTTTGATAGATCTTCAAATATTTCAAAATTAATATTAAACATACTATCTTCATTTTCTTTTTCATATTCAATTAAACTATTTAAATAAGAATAGTTAGAAATTAATGGAGATTCTATTTCATATTTTTTTAAATATGTTCTATCTGATGTTGTTTGAATATTAATTTTTAAAGTATCGTTATTAATTGTTTTTAATATATTTCCAAAAAAATGTGAGTTTGTTGAATCATTTTTAAAATTAATACTATGATCGAAAATGTAGTTAGTATTTTTCTCTCTTTGTCTATATTCTGTTTGGAATAGTTTTTTATCATTAAAAAATAATCTTGGAGAGAAAGTTAAGTCTTTATTATCAGACAATACTTTGTAATAAGGTAATTGTAACGAACTCCCTAACAAACTTGAATTTTTTATCGATGGAAGCAAAAATCCCGATTGTCTTTTTACAGTTGGATCTGGGTGAGAAATATATGGAAAATATAAAACTGGTACATCATATAAATTCAACCATGCATTTTTGTATGAAATTATTTTTTTCTTTTTATCATGTGTAATTTTCTCAGATTTTATTAACCACGGTGGACATTTATCTCCATCCCTAATCTTACAGGATGTAAATACACCCTTTCGAATGATTGTTTTGTTTGGCGTATCATTAATTGAATTACCAAAAAGTCTAGGATCGTTTTCTTCATTACCTAGAATAGATTTATCAAAATATACTTTGATATCCTTTCCAACAATTTCTTTTTTATTTAAATTTATAATACCCTCTTTAATTTTAAAATTATTACCTTCTATATCATCTAAGCTTAAACTATTTACTTTTAGAATTTCTTTTATTAGATAAAAATTAAATTCTTTAAAAGTTAACTTATTTCCAAACTGATCTTCTAAAATAGATTTACTTTTTGAAGTTATGATCTCTTTTGATTTGTCGTATAAAATATCTGAAGATAACAATGTATATTTATTATCCAAAATTAATTTAGAGTCTCCATTGATGACTATTAATTGATTTTTTTTGTCATATTTAATAAAATCTGAATTAATTTTAATATTTTTGTTTTTATCGAAATACTCAACATTTTCTCTAACTATCAAAATAGATTTATTTTTGTTTAGTGAAGTTTTATCACCTTTTATTAAAATATTGTTGTCCGTTTTTATTTCAACATTACCACTCGCTTCGATTTTGTTGCCTTTTTCGGTAATCTCTATTTTATTTGATTTTAAATTAAATTCCTCTGATATAGTACTTCGATCAAAGATTACAAAAAATATTATAAAAAAGAATATATAAAATTTACTTTTCATTTATTTTCAAAATACCCACAACTGATACCATGGTTAATATAATTATTGGAAACCATATGGATAACATTATAGGTATTCGCTCATTTATGCCCATCACATTAAAAAAATAATTTATATAATAAATTATTACAGATAACAAAATACCCATCACAATATTTAAAATTTTTGATTTATTGTATTTGGTATTTAACATTAATATTGAACCTAAAACTATCATTATTACAAGGTAAATAGGTAAAGCAACTAATTTATTTATGTAACTTTCTATATCCACTGTTGAGTATCCTAATGACTCATAATCTTTATATAAATCTAAAAGTTGAAATAAATTTAATGAAGACAAATTAGAAAAAAGGTTGTTGATTTTTTCTAAATTAAAATTACTTTTAATTAATATTCTTTCTTCTTCACTTTTTTTGCCGTTAGTTTCGAAGATTTTAACATCTTCTGCGATCCATATATTCGAGTTAATATCAATTTTTTTTGCCGAAATAGTTTTTAAAAGAGTAAAATTATTGTCTAATTTACTTATTGAAACATTCTTTAAAAAATTTCTTTCTATCTGTTCAGCATTAACTATATTAATAATATCGTTAATTTCATCTTTTATCCAAAGACCGTCCTCATTTATTACTGCTAAATATTTATTATCTTCAGTAAAACTATTCTTAAAGCTGAGATAATTATTTTTTAAATTTGAGGAAATTGTATAATAACCAAAGATTAGAAAGAAGCCAAAAATTGTAGTTATAATTGAAATTATTTTAACTATATCAGAATTTTTTACTCCATAATTTTTAAAAATAAGCAATTCATCTCTGTCATATAAATGTAAAAAAAACATCTGAGTTGTTATTAAAAAAATAAACGGAAAAATTTCAAATAATATTGACGGAAGATTTAATATCGTAAAAAAAATTGGATAATATAAATTAAGTTTCATACCGTCAAAAAATTTAATTTCTTCTAAGATATTTAAAATAAATGTAAGACTTGCAAAAATTGTAGTGACAATAATTAAATTTTTACAATAAAGTTTTACTAGATACTCTTGGTGTATTTTTAAAACAGCCATATTAATGTTTTAACCTCAATTGTAAAAAAATATAAAAAATTATGGAAAATAAAAAAGGTAAAAAAATTGTAAATAAATTTTTAATATCCAAATTACCTATATATTGAGATAAAATTTGAGATAAAATTATTAAAAAAACACCTGTTATAAATAAAATAATTTTCAAATGTGTTAAACCTGCCTCTCTATCAGATTTTAAGGCTAAACATGAACCAATCATAGCTAAAATTATTATATAAAAAGGAACTACAGATCTTTTATAAAGTTCTTCTGCTATATTTTTAAAACTTTTAAAATTACATTCTAAATATTTATCAGAGAAGATTGTTTTGCTAATTTTAATAGATAATATACATTTTAATAGTAACTTTGAAGGCAGTTCTTGAATTTTAGGATGAACCGTTGTTTTAGTCGAATAGTCTGATAGATTTATTTGTGTAGTATCGTATGATAATATATTTATTCCTTCATTATTTTTATCAACAATATTACCGTTATAAAGTTCTAAAAAAAATTTATCATCTATTTTTTTTATTACTCCTTTTCTAGCTGAAATTATTTTTGAATTTTCTTTATCAGTATTATCTTTTAAATATATATTAATAAATTCACCTTTATTATTTTTTTTTTCAATAAAAACTGTCAAGTTTTCGACTGTATTTACAAATTTTTTTGATTTTATGAGAGATGGTAAATAATCTATATTTGAAGATCTAATATACGACCTAGCTATGTCTTGAGTTTTTGGAACAATAAATAGATTAAGTATTAAATGAAATAATACAATAATTGTCGAAAATTTTATTATAAAGTTAAAAAAATCTCTTTTTTTTATTCCGTTAATCCAAAAAATAATCAATTCATTTCTATTTTCGTATTTTATAATTGTATAAAAAAGTGATAAGAAAAACATAAATATTAGAAGTCTAGATATAATTTTTGGAAAATTTAGTAATGTATAATAAAAATATATTTTAAAACTATGTCCATCTTCTGAGACGAAATCCAAATAACTTACAGCCTGTATAACCCAAACAATAAGACTTAGGCTTACTGAGCTTATTATAAAAAATGAAACTGTATCAAAAAAAAATTTTCTAAATATTAATTTTTCCATTGAAATTAGCTTATATTAAACATATATAGTTCAACTTTAAGTATATATTTTAAAATTTATGTCTGTTCAAGTCGTCTATAATAGAAGAATTAAATCAACAAAAAAGGGTATTATAGCCTTATTTGTAGATGAAAAACATAAATTTATTTCTATAGATGGACTTTTAAATAATAAAGAAAATTCTTACCTAAAAAATATTCTTAAAGAGAAAAAAGGGGATAAAAAAAATATATTCTCAATTAATTTAAATGAAAAAAAAACTGCTGTAATAATACCAGCAGATAATAATGCATCTACAAACGACATAGAGAATCTTGGTGCAAAATTCTATGACTTTCTTAGTAAAGAGATTATAACAAATATTACACTTGATAACTCTATTATGTCAAAAAAAAATGATTTCAATTTTATTGATCATTTTTTACATGGTATAAAATTAAAATCATATAAATTTGAGATTTATAAAACGAAAAAAAATAAAAATCCTATTAGGATTGAATTAATATCAAAATCTATAATGAAAAAATCAAAAAAATTTGAGGCTTTGGAGCAAGGAATTTTTCTAACTAGAGATTTAGTATCTGAACCTGGAAATATTTTACATCCTGATGAATACGCAAAAAGACTTAAAAATTTAAGAAAATATGGTTTGAAAATAACAATATATGACAAAAATAAATTAAAGAAACTAGGATGCAGAGCTTTATTAGGTGTTGGCCAAGGAAGTATACGAGGCACATATATGGTAGTAATGGAGTGGAAAGGTTTAAAAAAAAATTCTAAACCATTAAGTTTTATTGGTAAAGGTGTTTGTTTTGATACAGGGGGTATTTCTCTTAAACCAGCAAAATTTATGGAAGATATGACCTACGATATGGCAGGATCTGCAGTCGTAGTAGGTTTAATGAAAAATTTAGCTTTAAGAAAAGCAAAAATAAATGCCATAGGAGTAGTTGGTCTTGTAGAAAATATGCCCGGTGGCAATGCACAAAGACCTGGGGATATTGTTAAATCATTTTCAGGTAAAACAATAGAAATCTTAAATACAGATGCAGAGGGAAGGTTGGTTTTGGCTGATATTATGGCCTTTACTGAAAAAAAATACAATCCATCCTTAATGATTGACTTAGCCACATTAACTGGTGCGATTATAGTTTCTCTAGGCTCAGAATATTCTGGTCTTTTTTCAAACAATGATAAATTGTCGAACCAACTATTTATTAGTGGCAATAACGTAGATGAAAAAGTGTGGAGAATGCCCCTTCATAAAAATTACGATAAATTAATTAATTCCCCAAACGCCGATATGCAAAATATTAATTATGTTGGAGGAGCAGGCTCGACAACTGCAGCTCAATTCTTACAAAGATTCGTTTCTAAAAATACTCCATGGGCACACCTTGACATTGCTGGAATGGCTTTTTCTAAATATGGAGGCGCATTAAATCCGAGTGGAGCAACTGGTTATGGAGTTAGACTTTTAAATAAGTTTATAGAGGATTATTATGAATCAAATTGAAAAAACACTATCAATAATTAAACCAGATGCTATTGAAAGGAATTTATCTGAAGATATAAAATCTATTTTTTTAAAAAACGGATTTCAAATTTTAAATGAAAAAAAAATTAAAATATCCAAAGAAGAAGCTGAACAATTTTATCTAGTCCATCAATCTAAGCCGTTTTATAATGAATTATGTAATTATTTATCCTCTGGGCCAATTTTAGTAATGATATTAACTAAGGAAAACGCAGTATCTGAAAATAGAGCATTGATGGGTGCAACCGACCCAAAAGATGCAAAAGAAGGTACTATTAGAAAAAAATATGGTCTTTCAATAGATAAAAATTCAGTTCATGGTTCAGATAGCACAGAAAATGCTGTCAAGGAAATAAATTTTTTTTTCAAAGATTAATTATTTTTTTTAAAAATTTTATCTATAGATTTAGGATAAATTATATGTTCAAGTTTTCGTACTTTTTTGGCTAAACTATGTATAGTTTCTCCACGAGTAATTTTAGTTTTGCTCTGCAAAATTATTTTCCCAGAATCTAATTTTTTTGTAACATAATGGACGGTGCAACCAGAAAATTTTTCTTTATTTTTTAAAACTCTTTCATGGGTATTTAAACCCTTATATTTAGGCAATAAAGACGGATGAATATTAATAATCTTGTTTTTAAAAAATTTAATGAAATTCTCTGAAAGAACTCTCATAAAACCAGCTAGACAAATAAAACATATATTTTTTTTAATTAAATAATCTTTGACTTTTTTTTCAAATTCTTTTTTATTTTTATAATTTACTATCTTGTATTCTATATTATATTTTTTAGCATAATTTAAACCATTAGCTTTCGGATTATCAGATAAAACTAAATTTATCGAAATTGGGGAATTTTTTTTTTTGGAAAATTTAATTAAATTTAAAAGATTTGATCCTCTACCAGAAATAAAAACTACAGTATTTTTCTTTATTAAGTCCAAGATATTCTATTCTTTAAATTCACTGGATTTTTTGCCTTTATTATTTTACCAATTATATATGGTTGATATTTTTTATTAAAGTATTTTTTAATTAATTTAAAATTGTCCTCTTTTGCTATTAAACAAAAACCAACGCCGCAATTAAATGTCATATGCATTTCACTATCACTAACTCCTTTGGATTTAATCCAATTAAAAATTTTTTTTGTTTTAATTTTATTTAAATCAATTTCAGCACATAACCCTTTTGGTATTACTCTTTTAATATTATCTTTAAGCCCTCCACCAGTAATATTTGCACATGCGTTAATCAATTTTTTCTCGTTTAATCTAAGTATCTCGTCTACATAAATTTTAGTAGGTCTTAACAGTTCTTTTTTTAAAAAATTATTTTTGATAATACTTATTTTTCTTTTTTTTAATATATTTCTAATCAAAGAGAAACCATTTGAGTGCAATCCAGAGGATGGAATTGCTATAATGATATTATTTTTTTTAATTTTATTTCCTATAATAATTTTTTTTTTGTTTATAAATCCAATTGCGAAACCTGCTAAATCAAATTTATTTCTTGAATATGTACCTGGCATTTCAGCTGTTTCACCACCTAGTAACTCACAACCCGCAATTTTACATCCATTTACAATTCCTGAGATTATTAATTTAAGTTTTTTTAAATTTATTCTATCAATTGAAATATAATCTAAAAAAAAATAAGGTTTTGCGCCTTGCACAATTAAATCATTAACTGACATTGCAACTAGGTCAATACCTATAGTGTCAAATTTATTTAATTGATTAGCAATTTCTAATTTAGTTCCTACTCCATCTGTACTTGCAGCTAAAAAAAGGTTTTTATTATTAGGAATTTTAGATAATGATCCAAAACCACCAATATTCTTAAAATTAACACTTTTTTTAGTTTCTTTAACCCTAGATGCTATATATTTTACAAACATATCTGCAGCTTTTATGTTAACTCCACTTTTCTTGTATGTTAAAGATTTAGTTTTCATGATTTTTAATTTTTTATTTAAAATATTCTATCCTAAAAATATATATAATTTTTTCCAAATTTTGTTTATTTATTTTATATTGTTTTCAACAACAGATGTACTAGGCAAAACTTATACAGTTGAAAATATTGAAATAACTGAACCATACAACTTATCATTTGATAAAGAAAAAGTTACTGATAAAGCGTTTATATCAGCATTTAAAGTTTTAAAATCTAGAATTTTAATATCTGGTGATCACAAAAAAGCAAAAATATCTAATCTAAAAAATATCAAACCTATGATCGATTCGTTTTCAATTGATGATGAAACTTTTATTAATAACAATTATAGCGCAAGATTTGACGTTATATTTAATAAAAAAAAAATTATAAATTATTACAACAACCAAAATATAATTACCTCAATACCAAAAAAAAAAAATATTTTGTTTTTACCAATACTTATAGATTTAAATAAAAATGAATTATTTATTTACAAAGATAATATATTTTTTGAGAAATGGAATAACAAAATAAATCAAAATTTTTTGTTAAATTACTTATTTTTGACAGAAGATTTAGATGACATAAAACTAATTCAGGACAATTTAGATAATATAGAAAATTATAATTTTAAAGAGTTATTAAATAAGTACAATTCTACAGAGTACATAGTTTGTATTATTTTTAAAGATCAAACTAATGTTAAAATCCTTTCAAAAATTAATCTAAGCCAACAGTTATCTGTATCTAGTTTAACATTTAATGATGTTAGACTAGGAGATGATAATACAATTGATGATTTAATTTACAAACTCAAAATTAATTATGATGATAAATGGAAAATACAAAATCAGATTAATACAGCAATCAAACTAAATTTAACTGTATCTATTAAATCTGATAAATTAAAAAAAATAAAATTGTTTGAAAAAAAATTATATAATACCGACTTAGTTCACAACTTTGAAATTTTTAAAATATCCAGTTTTAATACTATTTATAAAATAGTATATAATGGAACACCTAATAAGTTTATAAATTCATTTGGTAAAATATTTGATCTAGATATTTCAAAGGAGATTTGGGAAATTAAATGAGCGAACTTAATCAATTATTATTGAATTTTGATCAAAAGCAAAATTTTAATTATAATGATTTTTATGTAAGTAAAAGTAATTTTTTTGCCTTTAAATTGATTGAAAATTGGCCTAAGTGGGAGAAAAGAGTAATAAATATTTACGGAGAAAAAAATTGTGGCAAGTCACATCTGGCTGAGATATTCAAATCAAAGTATAAAGCAATAATTTTTGATGAAAAAAAATTAAATCAAGATTTTTTTTTAAATTTAAAATTATATGAAAATCTTATATTAGATGATTTTGAAAATAATACTGATGAGAAATTATTATATTCCCTATTTAACTTTGTAGACCATGAAAACAAATATTTAATAATCAATTCGAGAACTCCTTTAATCAATATTAAATTTAAATTGAAAGACCTAAATTCAAGAGTTAAAAACTGTCTATTGGCTGAAATAAAAATCCCCGATGATGAATTAATCTTTGCTTTACTCTTGAAAAACTTTTCAGACAAGCAAATTAAAGTTAACAAAAAACTTATTGATTACATTGTAAAAAGAATAGACAGATCATATAGCAAAATATCTGAATTTATATATAAGATTGATGAATTAAGTTTAAAAAAAAAGAAACCAATTAACATATCGAGTTTAAAAGAAATATTAGAGGTAGAAATTGAATAAATATAGAAGTCATAACTGTGGTGAGCTTTCTTTGAATGAAAAAAATCAAAATGTTTTATTATCGGGATGGATAAATAAAAAAAGAGATCATGGAAATTTATTATTTTTTGATTTAAGGGACAATTATGGAATTACCCAGTGTGTTGTAGATAAAAGTAACAAATATTTTTCAGATGTTGAGAAGGTGCATTTAGAAAGTGTAGTACACATACAGGGAAAAGTTATTGAGAGGTCAAAAGAAACCATAAATAAGGATATTAAAACAGGACATGTAGAAATTAGTCTTTCGCACTTTGAGATTTTGGGAAAATGTGATGAATTACCCTTGCCAGTGTTTAGTGACCAAGACTATTCGGAAGAAATAAGATTAAAATATAGATTTTTAGATTTGAGAAGAAAAAAAATACATGAAAATATAAACTTAAGATCAAACGTAATTTCATTTATAAGAAAAAAAATGGGTGAGCTTGGTTTTTTGGAATACCAAACTCCAATTTTAACTTCATCAAGCCCAGAAGGTGCAAGAGATTTTTTAGTTCCAAGTAGAATTAATAAAGGTAAGTTTTACGCACTACCGCAAGCGCCTCAGCAATTTAAACAATTAATTATGATTTCGGGATTTGACAAATACTTTCAAATTGCACCGTGTTTTAGAGACGAAGATGCAAGAGCAGATAGAAGTCCAGGAGAATTTTATCAATTAGACATAGAAATGTCTTTTGTAGAACAAGAGGATATTTTCAAAATTATCGAGAATCTTATGTTAAGTATTTTCAAAAAATTTTCTAGGAAAAAAATTTTAAATGAAAACTTTCCAAAAATTAAATTTCAAGATGCTATGTTAAAATACGGAACTGATAAACCAGATTTGAGAAATCCATTGATTATAAATGAAGTAACAGAAATTTTTAACAGAGATGATGTAACTTTTGAAATTTTTAAAAAATTGATTAACAACGGTTCATGTGTCAGAAGTATACTTGTAAAAAATACAAAAGAAAAACCTAGAAGTTTTTTTGACTCTATTGATAAATGGGCAAAAAATGAGGGCACCTCAGGTTTAGCTTATATTAATTTAGAAAAAGACGATAAGTTGGTTGCAAAAGGACCTATAGGAAAGTTTTTTTCTCAAAACGCTTTAATTAATCTTTCAAAAATAACAGGTGCAGATGATGGTGATAGTATTTTCTTTGCGTGCGGTAAATCAAAAGATGTAGAAAAATTGCTTTCACTTGCAAGAGAAAAAATTGCTAAGGATCTAAATTTAATCGATGAAAACGTATTTTCTTTTTGTTGGATTACTGATTATCCAATGTATGAAATTGATGATATTACAAATAAAATCAAATTTAGTCATAATCCGTTTTCAATGCCACAAGGTGATGTAAAAAATTTAAATTTAGACAGGCCTTTAGAAATAAAAGCCTATCAATATGATATTGTTTGTAATGGTGTAGAACTATCTTCCGGAGCAATTAGGAATCATATCCCTGATTTAATGTACAAACTATTTTCGGTAGCTGGATACAATAGTGAACAAGTGAACAATAAATTTAGTGGTATGATTAATGCCCTTAAATATGGAGCTCCACCTCACGGTGGTATTGCACCAGGTATAGATAGAATAGTAATGTTGTTAGCAAATGAGAAAAATATAAGGGAGATAACGATGTTCCCAATGAATCAAAACGCCCAAGATTTGATGATGGATGCACCATCAGAAGTTTCTGATAAACAATTAAAAGAATTAAGTATTATAATAAAAAATAAAAAAAGTTAATTATTTCTTTCCTTTTAAATTAAGTCTTATATCCGACAAATCGACCAATTTTTTAGCATAATTATTTCTTACAAAACCCTTACTAGTAATGTCTTTTACTATTTTTAGTATTTGATTTTGGTTTTCATTCTCAGTTTGATCTGCATTTTTATCAAAATTTTTGTCTTGATTACCTATTGATGGTGTATGTGCTAAATCTTCTCTATTTAAATAAGATATAGCCAATTCCCTGAAAATATAATCTAAAATTGAAGTTGCACTTAATATTCTGTCATTTCCATAAACTTTGCCTGAAGGTTCAAATTTCGTATCGACGAAAGCGTTAACAAATTCATCTAAAGGAACACCATATTGTAAACCTAAAGAGATGGCTATTGCAAAATTATTCATAAGGGCTTTTACCAACTCACCTTCCTTGCTTGTATCTATAAAAATTTCACCTATTTTTCCATCTTCGTATTCTCCTGTGTGTAAATATACTTTATGATCACCAACACTAGCCTTTTGAATATACCCTTTTCTACGATCGGGCATGCTAAACCTTTTACTAACACCATCAGAAACCTTATTAATAAAATTTTGATTAGTTGCTTTTAAGTTTTTGGATAAATTAATTTTTGAATTACTATTTTCTAAAGTTGTACTTATTTCTTTATCATTAACTTTAGTATCTTTAGATATTTTATCCAGATTTCTTGTTTTTCTGTTATCTAATTTAATATCGATGATTTCAAATTTTCCGTCATCTCGACTTTCAAGTTCACTGAGTTTTTTTTCATTTAATTCATCTAAATAATGATTAACTTTAAAGCTACATGTGTAATATGTTTCAACTAGATATTTTGCCATTTTTTATTTCCTTATATATATTTATATTGAATCGAGACAAAAATTTTATATACAAATTTTAAATTTAGTCTAATTTAAATTTTACAATTTTGAATTGAATTTATAATTTTTTATGTTGACATTTATAAAAGAAATTTTTACCTGGTGGAATCGTCAAACTCTTGGAACACGGTTAGATACATTACTTTTTGGGAGGTTGAAAGGTGAAGATGATTTTGGGAATAAATATTACGAGGATAAAAAGGGAAGAAGATGGGTAATTTATAAAGGAGAAATTGATGCAACAAAAATTCCACAAGAATGGTTTAGTTGGATACATCATACAAAAAATAAAATTGAAAACTTACATAAAATTAAAAAATATGATTGGCAAATAAATCATAAGCCAAATCAAACAGGTACTAAAAACGCTTATAAGCCTGATAAAAATAATAATGCTACAAAAAAAAAATACACAACCTGGAATAGTTAGACTTATTTTTGTGGTAATTTTTTTTTTGTGTTTTCAAAAATTTTCCATTTCATCTGAAAATGTCAACGAAATATTACACAGTGTAGAAATTAAAATACTTGATAAAGTTAATTCACAAAATTCTACTTTAAAATTAAAAATAGGGGTAGAGCAACAATATAAAAATTTAATTATTAAAGCATTGAAATGTCAAAATTCTAAATTCGATGATGACCCGGAGATTATAGCTTATTTACAGGTAAAAGATATAACCATTGCTGACAAAGACAAAGTTTACATCTTTAATGATTGGACGTTTGCATCTAGTCCAACAATTAAACCATTTGATCACCCTATTTATGATATATGGTTAACTAAGTGTTCCAATTAAATTATTTTTTCATTATCGAGCCAATTAACATTAAAATCTGACTCGATAAATTTTTTATGATCTAGAAGTTTTTTATGCAGATCTATAGTTGTTTGTATCCCATCAATAACAAACTCATCTAATGATCTTTTTGTTCTTTGAATCGCTTCATATCTGTCTCTACCATGGCAAATTAGCTTACATATCATGCTATCATAATAAGGTGTAACCTTGTAGCCTTGATATATTGAACTATCTACCCTGGTTCTAAAACCTGACGGCTGATGACACATTTTGATTAAACCTGGTGAGGGTTGAAAATTTTTACTTGCATCTTCTGCATTAATTCTACACTCTATGGCATGTCCCCTCGGTGATATATCTTTTTGATTAAGAGATGTTTCACCGTGAAAAGCAATTCTTATTTGTTCTTTTATTATATCAATTCCAGTGACAACCTCTGTAACAGGATGTTCAACTTGTACCCTGGTATTCATTTCTAAAAAATAATACTTTCCATTCTCATAAATATATTCAACAGTTCCCGCACCCTCGTAATTAATTTGTTCTACCATTTTTACGGTGCGACTAAGTAAATCTTTTCTCACTTCATCTGTTAAAACAGGACTTGGCGTTTCTTCAATTAATTTTTGATGTCTTCTCTGAACAGAACAATCTCTCTCATATAAATGTACAGTTCTATTTGATCCAGATAAAATTTGTACCTCTATATGTCTCGGGTTTTGAAAAAATTTTTCAATATATACTTCGTCATTTGCAAAGTATTTGGAAGCCTCTATCTTTGCATTTTTAAAGCTTTGTTCAAATTCACTTTCGCTCCTAACAATTTTTATTCCTTTTCCACCTCCGCCACCAGAGGCTTTAATTAAAACTGGAAAACCAATTCTTTTGCAGATATTTTTAGCTTCAGATATATCAGATATTCCTCCTTCTGATCCCTCAATTATTGGCAGACCATATTTTTTTGCTATTTTTTTTGCCTCAATTTTGTCTCCCATCATTTTAATTAATTTTGAGGATGGTCCTATAAATTTTATTTTATGTTCTTCTAGAATTTTAGCAAAAGAAAAGTTTTCAGATAAAAAACCATACCCTGGGTGTACTGCATCAGCATTTGTTAACTCTACAGCAGATAAAATAGCAGGAATGTTTAGATAACTATTTATAGGCTTATGTGAACCAATACAGATACTTTCATCAGCTAATTTGACGTGCATGCTATTTTTATCGACATCTGAATGTACAGCTACTGTGGATATTCCCCACTCTTTGCATGCTCTTATAACTCTAACTGCGATTTCACCTCTGTTTGCAATTAATATTTTTTTAAACATTATTCTATAATGACCAGAGGCTGTCCAAATTCAACAGGCTCACCATCTTCAACACAAACTTTTTTAATTATTCCGTCGTAAGATGACGGCACATGGTTCATAGTTTTCATTGCCTCAACTATCATAATTGTATCACCTTTTTTAACCTTTCCTCCTATTTTTACAAATGTTTTTGCGCCAGGCTCAGATGCCAAATATGCAGTTCCTACTAATGGACTAGTTACTTTTTTTCCGTAATTAAAATCTTCAATTGTCTCTTTTGAACTTTCGTTATTTATATCGCCCAAATCTTTTACTGACAATTTAAGTTCTTCAAGAGCTTTTATGAGTTTTAATATTACTTTTTTGTCAATTTCCATTTTCTATAAGTTCATGCAATGCATTTATGGCCAAAATATAACATATCGGTCCAATTCCGAATATACCACCGCTCACAACATCACTTAATAAAGATTTATGCCTAAATTCCTCTCTTTTATATATGTTTGAAATATGAACTTCAATTATTGGTATTTTTAAAATACTTAAAGCATCTCTAATTGAAACTGATGTATGAGTAAATCCTGCTGCATTTATAATAATTCCATTATAAGTATTTCTACTTTCTTGAATATAATCAACTATTTTTCCCTCAATATTAGATTGCTTAAAATTGATATCTATATTCAACTCTTTAGATTTTTCTAAACATTTTCTTTCAATACTCTCTAAGTTTAATGAGCCATATTGTGATTGTTCTCTTTCACCTAATAGATTAATATTAGGGCCATTAATTATTAAAATTTTTTTTTTCACTCGAATTTTATATTATATGACAAAAAAAAATAAAATAAAAATCAAAGTTAATGGTAAGTTTATTAGTGTTAATAGCCAAAGCACAGTCAAGAACATACTAATTAGAAAGAAAATCCCAATAAATAAAGTTGCAATTGAACTGAATAAGGAAATACTAAATAAATCTAAAATAGATAAAATTAAACTAAAATCAAAAGATATTATTGAGATAGTTCACTTTATTGGAGGAGGATAAATGGACAAGGATCATTTTATTATTGAAAAAAAAAGATTTAAATCTAGATTAATTGTGGGTACTGGAAAATATAAGTCATTTTCTGAGTGCGCAAAAGCCGTAAAGATATCTGGAGCTGATATTGTCACTGTAGCAGTAAGAAGGGTAAATATAACTGACAAAAAAAAACCTCTTTTAATGGACCATTTAGATCCAAAAAAGATTACTTATATGCCTAATACTGCAGGCTGTTTTACATCTAATGAGGCCTTAAGAACATTAAGACTGGCAAGAGAAATAGGAGGTTGGAAACTGGTCAAACTAGAGGTTCTTGGAGATAAAAAAAATTTGTTTCCAGATATGGAAGAAACCCTAAAATCCACGAATGTTTTAGTTAAAGAGGGTTTTAAAGTGATGGTTTATTGTAACGACGATCCTTTAGCAGCCAAGAAACTTGAAGACGCAGGAGCATCTGCAATAATGCCATTAGCTTCGCCGATAGGCTCTGGATTAGGTATTTTGAATAAAGTCAACATTAAAATTATTAGAAAACAAACTAAGCTACCTTTAATTATCGATGCAGGAATTGGTGATGCAGCTGATGCAGCTGAAGCAATGCAATTAGGATGTGATGGTGTTTTAGTAAATACTGCTATAGCTAAATCAAAAAAACCTCTATTAATGGCAGAAGCAATGAAACTTGCGGTCATATCAGGTAGAAAGTCTTATCTGGCAGGAAGAATAAAATTCAATTTTTTTGGAAGTCCTTCATCTCCTAAAAAAGGGATTATTTAACCTTTTTTTTAAAAAATTTTCTTTTATAAAATTTTTTTTTTTTAAACTTAATAACTTTTGAGTTTTCCTCGATATTTTTTATAGAATTAATCTTTTTAAACTCTGATACATTTTCTATCATTTCTAATAATTTACCTACTTTACTTTTAAATTCAATTGAGTATTCAGAAATATCAAAATCCTTATTAGGCTCTATAATTAGTTCAACTTTATTCTTTTTTTTAAAATAATTTATATTATCCGTAAAGTTTTCTTCCATATAACTTTTTATATTATCATTTATTTTTAACAATATAACTTTTGACTTATTCTCGATTGTTTTTAATTCAAGCAGTTTTAAAGTTTTTAAAGAAAAAGATTCCTTTGTAAGTTTGATTTGCCATTTTACATTACTTTCTCTTAGCCTCTGCCTTGACATTTCTAAAAGCCCAAAATTACTTATCCTTCCAATCTGAATTCTTGCTCTATCTTTTCTACATCTCTCTTTTAATTTTCTTTCAACTGATTTTTTATTGTTGAAACTCAACATATCTATAAAATCAATAATAATTAATCCTGACAAATCTCTAATTTTTATTTGTCTTGATATTTCTTCTGCAGCCTCTAGGTTCGTATCTAAGGCTGTATTTTCAACATTTTTTTGTTTTATTGATTTTCCAGAGTTTACATCAATAGACACTAATGCCTCAGTTGGATTAATAACTAAATAACCTCCCGAAGATAACTTTACCTCTGTTTTAAAAATATCATATAATTTGGACTCTATATTTTCTTTAAAGAATAAAGGTACCTTATCTCTATATTTTTTTACTTTTTTTAAGTGTTTAGGAAGCATTTTTTTTATGTAAGCCTTAGTCTTTTGGTATCCATCATTCCCTTCAACAATTATATTTTGTGTATCATCATCGAACATATCTCTGAGACTTCTTTTAATTACGTCACTTTCTTGATGTATGAGTGATGGAGCGATAGAGTTTAGTGCATTTTGTTTAATGTTTTCCCAGATTTGAATCAAACTTTTTAAATCATTATTTATTTCATTCTTTGTTTTATTTGAGCCTGCTGTCCTAACAATTATGCCCATTTCTTTTGGTATCAATATCTCGTTTAAAATTGATCTAATTTTTTTTCTATCACCTGGATTAAATATTTTTCTAGAAATACCACCACCTTTTGGTGTGTTTGGCATTAAAACAATATATTTACCCGCTATTGATATGAAAGTGCTAAGAGCAGCGCCCTTTAAACCTCTCTCATCTTTTAATACCTGAACAAGAATTACCTGGTTTGGCTTTATTACTTCCTGAATTTTGTATCTTTTTGAAGGATACTTTTTTTCTTTTTTAAGTCCAGCAATATAACTTTCATTACTTTTTTCCTCAAAATCTTGGATAACACCATCTTCAGATTTTTCAATCTCTACATTTTCATTCTTTTCACTTTCTTTTAAAAGATTCTCTCTAGCTTCCTCTTCCTCTTTTTTAATTTTTTCTAAATCATCTCGGGGAAGCTGGAAATAATCACTTTGAATATCATTAAAAGACAAGAAGCCGTGTCTGTCTCTGCCAAAATCAACAAATGCAGCTTGAAGTGAGGGTTCTATTCGACTTACTTTACCTAAATATATATTATTCTTAATTAATGTATTATTAATATTCTCGTATTCGTAGTCTTCAATATTGTTTTCAGACTTAAGTACAACTCTAGTTTCGTTTGGATGCGAAGCATCAATATATAAATTTTTTGCCATAATTTTTGATTATTTAATTTCATTTTTTTAAAATACTGTGCCTTAACATTACCAAATTCATGAGATAATTAAAACAAATAAAATGAAAAGTTTATTTAAAAAAATATTAATTTCTTTAAGTTTTATAGTATTACTGATTGGCTTTACGGTAATTAGTATTTTATGGATATATTCTAATAAATTACCAGATTATAAATTTCTTACAAATTATAAACCTTCAGTTTCAAGCAAATTATATTCTGGAGATGGTAATTTAGTAATCGATTTTTCATCTGAGAAAAGAATATTTATACCATTCAATGCTATACCTAAAAAAATAATTCATGCTTTTTTATCTGCAGAAGATAAAAATTTTTTTAAACATCCAGGTGTTGACGCCAAGGGTGTTGTGAGAGCTTTTTATAATAATATTTTTAATATTTTATCATCTAAAAGATTAGAGGGGGCTTCAACAATAACCCAACAAGTTGCAAAAAATTTTTTACTATCAAATGAGGTAAGTATAGATAGAAAAATAAAAGAGGCTATTTTAGCCTTCAGAATAGAAAGAGCCTTGTCAAAAGAGAGAATTTTAGAATTATATTTAAATCAAATTTATTTAGGTGAGGGCAGTTATGGAATTGCGTCTGCTAGTTTGAAATATTTTGATAAACCAATTAATGATCTAAACTATTCTGAGGCAGCCTTACTCGCTGCTTTACCTAAAGCACCAAGTAAATACAATCCATATAAAAATATCGAATTAGCAAAATATAGAAGAAATTTAGTAATTAAAAACCTTTATGAAAATTTATATATAAATGAAATTGAATTAAAAAAACTATTAAATTCAAATATTATACTTAATAAAAGAAAAATAATTTATTTAGAGGAATCTAGATATTATGTCGAAGAGGTAAGAAAATCGATAGTAGAAAAATATGGTTTCGACAAAGTTTATAAACAAGGTTTTAATATTAAAACACCTTTAGATTTAAATTTACAAAAAATTGCAACAGAGTCTTTGAGAGAAGGTTTAATTAGTTATGACAGAAGAAGAGGATGGCGAGGACCTATAACAAATATTAATTATTCAAAAGATTGGTTTAAAAAGTTGGATAATTTGAAATTAGAAAAATCAATCGGCTGGGAAATCGCAATTATAAAAAAACTAAATAAGTATTTTGCAAATATTGAAACTCAAAATGAAAAAAAAGGTAAAATAAATTACTCAGAAATAAGTTGGACAAAAAAAGAATTTTCTCAATTATTTAAAATTGGAGACGTTGTATATGTTAAAAAAAAAAAAAATAAAAATTATTATTTAATGCAACTTCCTCTTGCTAATGGTGGAGTTGTAGTAATTGATCCTTTTAATGGAAGAGTAAAAGCTATTTCGGGTGGTTTTAGTTTTAAAAAAAGTGAATTCAACAGAGCAACACAAGCCTCGAGGCAACCAGGATCTGCTTTTAAACCATTTATTTACGCACTTGCTTTAGAAAATAATTTTAGGCCTAATTCGCTTATATTAGATGCTCCAATCGTATTAGATCAAGGAAAAGATTTAAAATTATGGAAACCAGAAAATTATGGTAAAAAATTTTACGGGTTATCAACATTAAGAACAGGAATAGAAAAATCTAGAAATCTAATGACAGTCAGAATAGCCCAACAACTTGGTTTAAAAAAAATTACAAATTTGACAAAAAAGTTAAATATATATGACAATCCTGAAGAATTGATGTCCATATCTTTAGGCTCAGCTGAAACAACGTTGTTAAAATTAACCTCAGCTTATTGTGTATTTGTAAATGGGGGAAAATTAATTAATCCAGTAATAATTGACAGAATACAAGATAGCCAAGGTAATACAATTTATAATTCGGAAAAAAGAGTTTGTGAACAATGTAACAATATATCATATCTTTCAAATAAATTTCCAATTTTAGAAAATAACTTTGAACAGATTTTCTCACCTCAAACTGCGTATCAAATGACTTCAATGTTAGAGGGTGTTATAGAAAGAGGCACAGGGAAAGGTTTAAAAAATATCAATTTAGACCTTGCAGGCAAAACAGGAACCACAAATAAAAATACAGATACTTGGTTTATAGGATTTACTTCTAACTTGGTAGTCGGTGTTTATATAGGTTATGATGTTCCAAAAAGTTTAGGAAAATTTGAAACAGGTGCAAAAACAGCAATGCCAGTATTTAAATCATTTATAGAGAATGCAATTACTAAAAAAAATGCAAGACCTTTTAAAGTTTCAAAGGACATAAAAATGATGGTAGTAGATGCAAATACTGGAAAAAAAGCAGATTATGGATCAACAGATACACTGATTGAAGTATTTAAAATTGGTGAAATTAACAACAATTCTTTGGAAAATAAAAATTTAAATTATAAAATATTAAAAAATAATATATATAATTTTTATTAATGGAAAATACAATTTTAGAAATAATTAGTAAAATTGAAAAAGTAAATAAAAGAGTCAAGGAGTATCTTTGACAAAAAAAAAAATCTACACAAAAATAGACGAAATTAATAAAAGAATTGAAGACAACAATTTTTGGAAAAATAAATCATTAGCTGAAAAAACTTTAAAAGAAAAAAAAATATTTGATAATATAATTAACGATCATAAAAAAACTGAAATAGAGTGTAACGAAATCAATGAACTTTATAAACTTGCATTAGAGGAAAATAATAAAGAAATAATTCAAGACCTTGAGAGAAATATTATTAAACTAGATAAAAAATCAAGAAAAAACGAGATTAAATGTTTTTTATCTAAAGATACAGATATATTAGATGCATACCTTGAGATACATGCTGGAGCAGGTGGAACTGAAAGTCAAGATTGGGCTCAAATGCTTAGAAGAATGTACATGAAATGGTCATATAGTAAAAATTTCAAAATTGAATTAATTAGTGAGCATAAGGGTGAGGAAGCTGGAATTAAATCCTCAATTTTAAAGATTAGAGGTGAATATACATATGGCATTTTAAAAATGGAATCTGGAATTCATAGACTTGTTCGAATATCTCCTTTCGACTCAGGCGCAAGGAGACATACTAGTTTTGCAAGTGTTTGGGTTTATCCAGTAATTAATGAAAGTTTAGATATAGAGATATTAGACAAAGATCTTAGAATTGATACATACAGATCAAGTGGAGCAGGCGGGCAACATGTAAATACTACCGATAGCGCGGTAAGAATAACACATCTGCCAACTAAGATTGTTGTTCAATGTCAGAATGAAAGATCTCAACATAAAAATAAAGAAACATGTATGCAAATGCTAAAAGCTAGACTCTACGAATTTGAATTACAAAAAAAAGAGAAAGAGGAGGAAAATACACAAAAAGCTAAATCTGAAATTGGATGGGGGCATCAGATCAGATCTTATGTTCTACACCCTTACAGATTAGTAAAAGACAATAGGTCTAATTTTGAAACAAGTGATCCAGATAAAGTTTTAAATGGAGAAATTGATTCCTTTTTGGAAAGCTCACTCTACAGGTTAAATGATTAAATACATATTTAGAACTTTGTCCTTAACATTTTTATTAATTATTTTTTTTATATTTTATTTAACATTCATCGGTGTTGAAACATCAAGATTTAATAAAATAATTGAAAAACAGATTTATCAATATGATGAAAAAATTCAAATTGAACTAAAAAAAGTTAATATAAGACTTTTTCCATCAGAATTAAAACTTAAACTATATTCAGAAAATGCAAATTTAATTTTTGATAAAAAATTACTAAAAATTAGAAATATCAAATCAAATTTACCATTTAAAATTTTTTTTTCAAAAAATAAAACAATAGAAAATTTAGATATTTCAACTGAAAGTAACAACATAAATGATGTCATTAGTTTTATAAGATTGTTTAAAAATAACATTAATACAATGCTAGCATCTAGATTTATTAACAAGGGAAAAGTGGAATTGAATATAAAATTGAATTTTGATGATGAAGGTAAAATTGATGATAATTATATATTAAGTGGAAAAATTAATACCGCTGTGATTGAATTACCCGATCAAAAAAAATTAAATACAACTTTTAATTTTTTTGCAAAAAAAAAAGAGTATTCTATCACTGATCTTTCAATTAATTATCAAGGAATAAAATTAAGTTCCAAAAAAATAAAAATTATAGATAATAAAAACTATTTGAAAATTAATGGTGACATATCAAATGATTTTCAAGAATTTAATAAAGGTATTATTTCATTTGTACCAATTAATATTTTTAATAATATAGAGAGTGATAAAATTAATTTACAATCATCAAATCGATTTACATTCAATTTAAAAAATAAATTTAAAATTTCTGATGTCAATTTTAATTCAAAATTAAAATTAAAAAATTTAAATTATAAAATTAAAAATCAAAATTTAAAAAAAATATTTAAAATAAAGGACAAAATAATTTTAAGTAATCATGTAATGGAAATTAATTTAGAAGCAAGTTCGTTAAAACTTTTAGATAGGTCTAAAATTTCGATAAATGGATCCGGGGAAATAAATAATAACAATATAGTAGATAATTTAACATATAATTTTTCACAAGAAAAAAAAAATAAAGATCTAATGTTAAATTTTAAAATTAACCAAAATTCGATAAGTCTAGATGCTCTTGAATATAATAAGGATAAAAAAATTAAGTCTGAAATTGTAGTTGATTTAAATTTTAATGATAAAAACTATTTAAATTTAAGAAAAATATATCTTAAAGAAAATAACAATTTTTTTGAAATTTTAAATCTAAGAATGGATGATAAAAAAGAATTCGAAAGTGTTGATAGTATTTCATTAAATTTTGTAAATAATTTTCAAAACAAAAACAAACTCAATATAATAAGAAATAAGAATATTTATACTGTAAAAGGTGATGTTTTTGATGGAACCAATGCTATTAATACTTTTATCAATTCTACAAAAACAAATTCTATATTTACATCAAAAAAACAATCTATTTTGCTTGATATTTCAAAATTTTATATAGATAAAAATAATTATGTTAAAAACTTAAATGGCGAAATTAATTTACACAAAAAAGAGATTTTAGACCTTAAAATTAAATCTGTCTTCAGTAATGGAGAAAGATTAAATTTAAGTGTTAAAAAAAACGAAAAAAACCACCGTGTAACAACCTTATCGACAAGATATCCTAAACCACTCATCAGCAGATATAAGTTTATCAAAGGATTTGAAAACGGCAATTTAGATTTTCAATCGATTAAAAAAGACGGAAAATCATATTCAACTTTAATTATTGATAATTTTAAAGTTAGAGAGGTGCCGGTCTTAGCTAAAATACTCACTCTTGCTTCTCTTCAAGGTATTGCAGATTTGTTAACTGGAGATGGAATAAGATTTACAGATTTTGAAATGAAATTTACTAATGAATCCTCATTGATGGAAATACAAGAGATATATGCTATAGGACCAGCAATTTCTTTATTAATGGGAGGTTATGTTGAACAAGATAAAATTACCAGTTTAAAAGGTACTCTAGTTCCTGCCACTACAATAAATCGAACCATATCCTCTATACCTTTGATTGGAGATATATTAGTTGGAAAAAAGGTTGGTGAAGGTGTTTTTGGGGTAAGTTTTAAAATAAAAGGATCTCCAAATAATCTTAAAACCACTGTAAATCCTATAAAAACTCTTACCCCTAGATTTATTACAAGAACATTGGAGAAATTAAAAGATTAATGTAATTTTATTACAGTATGTTTTTTTTTGCCAAACGAAATTTTACAATATCCATTTTTGAAAAAACTGTTATCAATAATAAGATTATCTCGTACAATCAAACTATTATTAATTTTAATTCCATTGTTTTTAATAGCACGTCTAATTTCACTTTTAGATGATAATATTTTTGAAAATAAAATAAAATCTAACAAATTCATACCTTTCACTAAATTGTCTTTTCTTAGATGAATAGATGGAATATCTTTGCCAATATTACCTTTTTCAAATGTATCTCTGGCAGTTTTTTCTGCATCTTTTGCCTTAGACCTACCATGCAACATTGCTGTAGTTTCGTTTGCTAAAAGTATTTTTAATTTATTTATATTGTCAAATTTTTTTAATTCTATTTTATTTACGTTTAAATCAGTAAACATTTTTAAAAATTTTATAACATCATCATCTTCTGTATTCCTCCAAAACTGCCAGTACTCATATGCAGATAACAGTTTTGAGTCTAACCAAATGGCTCCTTTTTCTGTCTTTCCCATTTTAGCACCAGAAGCTAATGTTATTAATGGAGTAGTTAAACCAAATACTTGTTTTCCAGAATGTCTTTTTACTAATTCCACACCATTAATAATATTTCCCCATTGATCTGAACCTCCTATTTGAAGTTTACAATTTTTTGTTCTATTTAATTCTAAAAAATCATATGCCTGTAAAATCATATAATTGAATTCCATATAACTTAATGACTGTTCTCTTTCCAACCTTAGTTTGACACTGTCAAAACCCAACATTTTATTTATAGTAAAATATTTTCCTATTTCTCTTAAAAAATTTATATATTTTAATTTCCCAAGCCATTTATAATTATTAATGAATATTGGTTTTAATTTAGGATTTTTTGTTTTAAGAAAGATATTAAAAACTTTTTTAATACTATTTATATTATTCTCAATTTGTTTATCTGATAAAATTTTTCTGGTTTCATCTTTTCCTGATGGATCACCAATTCTTGTTGTGCCACCACCTAATAGAACTATAGGTCTATGCCCATGCTTTTGCAGCATCCTCAAACACATAATTTGCAATAAACTTCCAACATGTAAACTTGGGGCTGTAGAGTCAAAACCTATATATGCGTTTATACTGTTATTTTCTAATACTTTTGAAAGTTCATGCTCGTTGGTACATTGATATAAGTAACCTCTTTCTTTAAATTCTTTTAAAAATTTATTCATGATTTATAGTTCTACAATATACAATTTTTGCTAAAAAAAAATAATTATGGCTAAAATATTTACATCTTTAGGATTAATGAGTGGTACTTCTGGTGATGGTATAGATGCCTCAATCATAAAAACCGATGGTAACGATAAATTTGAGCCGATAAATGACTTTTATTTTGAATATACTGATGAGATTTTTGAAAGATATTTGGAAATTTCAGAAAAGATAAATAGCAAGAATGATTTAACAAAGCTTTCAAAAAAAATTCATGATTTTGAGAGAGAAATAACCGTATTTAATGCAAAAATTATTAATAAAATTTTAAATAAATATAAAAAACACATTGATTTTATAGGATATCATGGTCAAACAATTTATCACAATCCTTTAAAAAAAATTTCAGTACAATTAGGTAATGCAGACTTATTGTCAAACTTAACAAAAATAAATGTAGTCTACAATTTTAGAGAAAATGATTTGAAAAATGGTGGTCAAGGAGCTCCTTTGACACCAATCTTTCATAAGCTGCTCTCAACTCACTTGAATATAAACCCCATTTTTTTTGTTAATATTGGTGGAATAGTTAATGTTACAACAGTATTAAATAATAAAATTTTTGCTACAGATATTGGACCTGGAATGTGCTTAATCGATAAGTGGGTAAGATTAAATTCAGATTTAAAATTTGACTACGAAGGCAAAATTGCAGCAAGTGGTAAAATTAGTAATAATTTAAATTATTATCTTGATAATTTTTTTAGTTTGGAGAAAAAAGACGAAAATAAAAAATATATTAAGTCCTTTGATATAAAAGATTTCGATTTATCTTTTATAAGAGGACTTAGATTCGAAGATGGAGCATCTACATTGGTAGAAATCACAGTAAGTATAATTTTAGATTATTATTTGTATATTAAAAAATTTGCTAAATTAAAAAATACTAATCTCAAAATAATATTAAGCGGTGGTGGAAGAAAAAATAAATATTTAATAAATAGATTAAAATTAAATTTATCAAAATTTAATATTTATGAAAATAACTTAAATTTAATTGATGATTATAAAATTAATGGAGATTTTATAGAATCCAAAGCATTTGCATATTTAGCAGTTAGGTCTTTCTTAAATTTACCAACATCTTTTCCAGACACAACAGATTGTGATAAGCCAACAGTGGGTGGAGATATTATACTTATATAACAATTAATAAAGTGCTGTCTCTTTATCAATATATTTATTTAAAACTTTAATTAAGTCTTTATCAGCTTTCGAAAAAAAATGATTAGCATTATTTACACTTTGAAAATCAACATTTATACCTTTTTGTGCACTAAGTCTTTTATTTAGTTCATTTAAATTATCATATGGAACTAGTTCATCATTCTTACCATAAATAATTATACCTGATGTGGGGCATGGGGACAAAAAAGAGAAATCATAAACGTTTGGTTGAGGAGAAATAGCAATAAATCTATTTATTTCTGGTCGTCTCATTAAGAGTTGCATCGCTATTAAAGACCCAAAAGAAAAACCGGAAATCCAGCATTGAGAATTGTCAAAGTTTTCTCTTTCGATCCAATCTAATGCAGCAGCAGCATCTGCTAATTCCCCTTGACCGTTATCAAAATTTCCGTCACTTTTTCCTACACCTCTAAAATTTACTCTACAAACAGAAAAATTATTTTCCATAAATGTATTAAATGTATCTACAACTACTTTGTTATTCATAGTTCCACCATATTGTGGATGAGGATGTAGCACTAAAGCAATTGGTGAAGTACTTTTTTTACTTTTAAAATATTTTGCTTCTAATCTACCTGCTGGTCCTGGAATAAAAACTTCTGAAATTTTACTATCCATAAATGAAACTGATTATCACTCTCAAAAAAAAATATACATTTTTCTATCAAAACAGAGTGACAAAATGCAAGTTTAAAAATAGATAAAGTTGACTAAATCACTCGGGAATATATAAATAAAGCGCTAAATTATTGATTTTATGAAACTATCTACTAAAGGAAGATATGCTGTAATGGCTCTCACAGATCTTGCATTATATGATCTAAAGGGACCTGTATCTTTAAGAGATATATCCTTAAGACAAAATATATCCCTATTATATTTAGAACAAATATTTTTAAAATTAAAAAATAAAGAAATTGTAAAAAGTGTAAGAGGTAAAAAGGGTGGTTATAAGTTATCAAAAGATGCGTCGAAAATAAAATTATCTGAAATATTAAATGCTGTTGACGAAAAATTAAAAACAGTAAGATGTGTCAAGCATTTAAAAAAAGGATGTAATGGTAAATCAATTAAGTGTAACACACATAGGTTATGGGATGAATTAGATAACCATATTAGTTCTTTCTTAGAAAAAAAATATCTTAGTGAACTAGCATATAGAAATAATTTAGAGAGAAGTTTATAATGAGAGAAAACGAAATAGATAAATTAAAAGAATATAAATATGGTTTTACAACTGATATTGAAAATATAAAATCTCCAAAAGGTTTAAATAAAAAAACAATTGAATTTATATCCAAAATAAAAAATGAACCAGATTGGATGCTTAGTTGGAGATTAAAGGCTTTTGAAAGGCTACAAAAAATAAAAGAACCAGATTGGCAGAAGCCCAAATATCCAAAAATTGACTATCAAGATCTTTATTATTATTCAGCTCCTAAGACAGCGAATAGCAAACCAAAAAATCTTGACGAGGTTGATCCAAAATTAATTGAAACATATAAAAAGCTAGGAATACCACTTAATGAGCAGAAACGTTTAAATGGTATCGCTGTAGATGCGGTATTCGACTCTGTTTCTGTTGCAACAACATTTAAAGACAAGTTGAATGAGGTAGGTGTAATCTTTTGTTCAATATCGGAGGCAATACAAAAACATCCAAATTTAGTTAAAAAATATCTTGGTTCTGTAATTCCAATTAATGACCATTACTTTGCTACGCTTAACTCAGCAGTTTTTACAGATGGATCTTTCGTATATATACCCGAAGGAGTGAGATGTCCTATGGAATTGTCTACATACTTCAGAATTAATGCATCTCAAACAGGCCAATTTGAAAGAACTTTAATAATAGCAGACAAAAATAGTTATGTTAGTTATTTAGAAGGATGTACAGCACCAATGAGAGATGAAAACCAATTACATGCTGCAAACGTTGAGTTAATTGCGTTAGAGGGAGCTGAAATAAAATATTCAACAGTTCAAAATTGGTATCCGGGTGATGAAAATGGAAATGGTGGAATATATAACTTCGTAACAAAAAGAGGACTTTGTAAAGAAAAAAATTCAAAAATCTCATGGACACAAGTGGAAACTGGTTCAGCAATAACTTGGAAATATCCGAGTTGTATTTTGCAGGGAGATAATTCTATAGGCGAATTTTACTCTATAGCGATAACTAATAATCATCAAAAAGCTGATACAGGTACAAAAATGATTCACTTAGGAAAAAACACCAAAAGCAAAATAATCTCTAAGGGAATTTCTGCAGGTTTTGCAGATAATACTTATAGAGGATTAGTTGATATATTTCCAAAAGCAAAAAATTCTCAAAACTTTACACAATGTGACTCTTTACTTATGGGAAACAAATGTGGTGCTCACACAGTCCCATATATTAAAAATAGAAATTCAGATTCAAATATTGCTCATGAAGCTACAACTTCTAAAATTAGTGAGGACCAGTTATTTTATTGTCAACAAAGGGGTTTAAATTCCGAGGAGGCAGTAAGCTTGATTGTTAATGGGTTTTGCAAAGAAGTTTTGCAACAATTGCCCATGGAATTCGCTGTAGAAGCCCAAAAACTTGTTGGTATAAGTTTGGAAGGCAGTGTTGGATAATGCTTGAGATAAAAAATTTAAAAGCCACGATCGATAATAAAAAAATCCTTAATGGTTTAAATTTAAAAATTAACCCCGGTGAAGTTCATGCTTTAATGGGTCCGAATGGATCTGGTAAAAGCACTTTATCAAATATTTTATCAGGCAAAAAAGGTTATGAAACAAGTGGTGAGATTTTTTATGAGAAGGAAAATTTATTCGATTTAGAGATTGAGGAAAGAGCTCATAAAGGTATTTTTTTGGCATTTCAGTATCCTTTAGAAATCCCTGGAGTAAATAATAACAATTTTTTAAAAACTTCTGTAAATGCCATTAGAAAAGCAAATGGGGAAAAAGAATATGATGCTTTGGAATTTCTTAAATTAATTAAGCAAAAAGCTAACGATTTAAAGTTTGATGAAAAAAATCTAAATAGACAATTAAATGTAGGATTTTCAGGTGGAGAAAAAAAAAAAAATGAAATTTTACAAATGTCGATTTTACAGCCAAAACTCTCAATTTTGGATGAAACTGACTCTGGTCTAGATATAGATGCATTAAAAATTGTTTCTAATGGAGTTAATACATTAAAAAATAATAAAAATTCTTTTTTAATTATTACACATTATCAAAGGTTGTTAAATTACATAAAACCAGATTTTGTCCATGTTTTAAAAGATGGTCAAATTATAAAATCTGGAAATTTTGAATTAGCAATTGAATTAGAGAATAAGGGTTACGAAGGAATAAATTAATGGAAAGTATTGATTTCACAAATTTTTTAAAAGTGCTCAATTTAAGTGAAAAAAATTTAAATTCTAGAAAAAAAGAATTTGATAAATTTATAAGTCTTGGATTCCCATCAAAAAAATCAGAGGATTGGAAATTTATTGATTTAAATAAAATCATTTCAAAAAAAATACCAAATTTAAAATTCTTTAATGAGTTAGTTAATGTTAATTTTCATAATAAAAATTATTTGAAAGATATTCCTCTTGAAATTGAGAATTACAATTATATTTTATCAGTAAACGGATTTGTTAAAGATGTAAATTTAAAATATGAGAATGAAGACAAAATCGAATTGATAAGAGAAAATAAAACCTTATCTGAAAACACAAATCATTCACTAACTCATCTAAATAATGCTTTATACTTTGATTATTTAAAAATTGTTATAAAAGAAAAATATATCTTTAATCAACCTTTAATATTTATCAACTTAGTATCAGATAATATAGAGAGCACTAACATTAATTTTAAATTTGATATAGTTATGGAAAAGAATTCAAGCTTAAGTTTACTAGATTTTAATTATGATAAGTCTGAGAATAATTTTATTAATATTAGTAATCATTTTATACTAAGAGAAAATTCTATATTAAAAAATTATAAAATTAATTTGAGTAATAATTTTAATTTAAATTATTCAATTCAAAATGTTGATATCTATAAAAATAGTATTTTTGAGAATTTTTTGATTTCAGGAGGATCGGATTTAGTTAAAAATGAAATAATATGTAATTTAAAAGAGGAATTTAGCTCTGCTTTCGTAAATGGCATAATAAATTTAAAGAAAGACCAACAACATGAAATTAGGTCTAAAATATATCACTTATCTGAAAATACAAAAAGTTATCAGCTAATTAAATGTTCTCTAAAAGAAAACTCAAAAGCAGTTTATCAGGGAAAAATATTTGTTGATTCTTCTGCTCAAAAAACAGACGGGTATCAGCTAAGTAAAGCTATACTTCTTAATGAGGGTACCGAATTTAATGCTAAACCTGAGTTAGAAATTTATGCTGATGATGTAAAATGTTCACATGGTTCTTCATCTGGAAATTTAGATGAAAATAAGATTTTTTATTTAATGACAAGAGGTTTAAATATGCAGGAAGCAAAACAGATTTTACTAGATGGATTTTACTTAGAAGTAATTGAAAAAATTACTGACAACAAAATAAAAGAAATTATAAAAATATTAATGAATATAAAATGAACATTGACAATATAAAAAAAGAATTTCCAATATTTAGTAATAAAATTCATAACAATGATTTAGTTTATTTAGATAGTGCTAACTCTTCACAAAAACCTTTAGTTGTTGTTGACAGAATATATGATTTTTATACAAAAGAATTTTCAAATGTTGGCAGAAGTGTTCATTATTTGTCTGTAGCTGCAACAAATTTATATGAGAAAACAAGAAGCTCTGTCCAAAAATACTTAAATGCTAAAGACAAAAATGAAATAGTATTTACCAAAGGCGCAACGGAAGCTATTAATTTAGTGGCAAGTACATTTAGCCAGGAATTTTTAAAAGAAGGAGACGAAATATTATTAACAGAATTAGAACATCACTCAAATTATGTACCTTGGCACTATTTAAGAAAATCAAAAGGAGTCAAAATAAATTTTGCAGAGATTGATGAACATGGGGACATATCAATTGAAAATATTGAGAAAAAAATTACTCCTAATACTAAAATGATTGCAATCACACATTTATCAAATGTGACTGGCGCGATATTGCCAATAAAAGAAATAACTCAATTAGCACATTCAAAAGGAATTCCTGTAATGGTTGATGGTTGTCAAAGTGCCCCACATATGAAATTAGATATGCAAGACCTAGATTGTGATTTTTACGCCATATCATGTCATAAAATGTATGGCCCCACAGGCTTAGGTATATTATACGCAAAAAAAAAATGGCTAGATAACCTTCCTCCTTATCAAGGTGGTGGAGGAATGATTAATGAGGTAAAAAAAAATGATATTTCCTACAGTGAGCTACCGAACAAATTCGAAGCTGGTACAATGGCAACCGCGCAAGTGATAGCATTTGATGAGTCAATCAATTTTTTAAATAAAATAGGAATAGATAACATTATATCTCATGAAAAAAAGTTATTGGATTATGGAGAAGAGATTTTAAGAAAAAACAACTCTGTAAAGTTAATTGGAAACCCCCAAAAAAAAGGAGCAGTTTTGTCATTTACTATAGATGGTATTCATCCACATGACATAGCTACAATACTTGACGAGGATGGTGTAGCTATAAGAGCCGGACATCATTGTTGTCAGATTCTACATGATAAATTAGGTTTAACAGCATCTGCAAGAGCTTCACTAGGTGTTTATAACAATAAAGACGATCTAGATAAATTAAATGAGTCTATAAATAATTGTAAGAAAATCTTTAATAAATAATGAATTTAAAAGAACTATATCAAGAAATTATTTTGGACCATGGAAAAAATCCAAGAAATTTAGGTAAATTTGAAAATTTCAACAAGGATGCAAAAGGTCATAATCCGCTATGTGGAGACAAAGTACATTTGTTTCTAAAATTAGACGAAAACAAAAAGATAAACGATATATCTTTTGAGGGCCAAGGTTGTGCTATTTCAATGGCTTCAGCATCTATTATGACTGATTTGATGAAGGGCAAAAATGAGAGACAAGTAAAAGAATTAATATCTAAATTTTTAGAGATGATTAAAGAAAAAGATGATATAGAATCTAATTTACTTAATGATGATGAAAAAACAAAATTAATGAGCTTAGGCGGAGTAAAAAATTTTCCAATGAGAGTTAAATGCGCAACATTATCATGGCATGCATTATCTTCGGCGTTAGATGATTTTCAAAAAAAGGTTACTACAGAATAAAATGGAATTAAAAGAAAAAATAATTCAAGAAATAAAAAAAATCTATGATCCAGAAATACCGGTAAATATATATGAACTTGGTTTAATTTACGAGATTTCAATTAATAAAGATCAAGCAAAAATTAAAATGACATTGACAACACCAAATTGCCCTGTTGCTGAAAGTCTTCCTAAAGAAGTTAAAGACAGCGTAATGCAGGTTGAGGGAATAAAGAAAGTAGAACTAGATTTAGTTTGGGACCCACCTTGGAATAAATCAATGATGTCAGAAGCAGCGAAACTGGAATTAAATTTATGAGTCAACAAGTGATCAAACTTAGTGCAAATGCCGCTGAGAGAATTAAAGAGATAATGTCAAAAAGTGAAAAAGAAACTTTAGGTTTAAGGGTAGGAGTAAAGTCTGGAGGATGTGCAGGGATGGAGTATGTTTTAGAGTACGCAAAGAATATTAACCCAACAGATGAGGTTATTGAAGACAAGGGAGTTAAAGTTTTTATAGACCCAGCAGCTATAATTTATCTTATTGGGACAGAAATGGATTACAAAAAAGACGAATTTTCATCATCCTTTGTATTTAATAACCCTAACGAAACAGAAAGATGTGGTTGCGGAGAATCTTTTAAAGTTTAATCTAGCAGCTATAATACATATCAAACTCGATTGGATGAGGAGTATG
>MDTG01054461.1_pt1 | contig 44764 bp, 35 predicted proteins | sample 811421 | NCBI WGS metagenome assembly MDTG01 (sample SAMN05326645, study PRJNA326480) | marine metagenome | isolation source: seawater | place: Pacific Ocean: South East | collected 2011 | reverse complement strand
GCCGTGAAGCCAAGGTCAATCGCGCTTTCAAGACTGTTGTTTTTTATGTATTTTTTTAACGTTGTCGATCGTATTTTCTCTGCATGTTGCATTTGGTTCGTTTCGCGTAAATACTCAATCATTGTAGAGATACCAACATGTTTGTCGTAGCCTATATCCATTTTATTGTATATATAAATCCTAAAGGTTCTTATATACAGAACATGGCATTTCATGAATGTGGATTTTCGTCCTTGTCGGAACTCCTTGGTCTGATCCTGTTTGTTGGCCTTTGCAGTGTCGCGATTGCATGGCTATGGATCTTGGCCTTGGACGACATGTTTGATCCTGGTGATCTGGACCTGACGGCCTTGCACTCCTTGGACCTGATCATCGGCTTCCTCTACATCAACATGGTACGCGAGAACCGACAATCTTGGATAACACTGATGTCGAAAGCAAACAACTTTATGCTGATTACGCACGAGATTATCGTCGTCGCCAAGCGCCGCCAAAGCTACCGTTTCGTGCTCAACAGCATCAACAACCTGAGAAAACAAGTCAGACAATTTTTCTTTGACGCCGACCGTTCGAAAACGATGCACATGTTGAACTTGATTTGCTGCTTGAACAAGCGCTTAAACACGAAGCGCCGCGTGGACCTTTGCATCGGTAATCGCGACGCCGTGACGAAAATCCACTTGCAACTGATGGACTTGTCCGAGAAAGAGACAGCAGAGTACCGCAAATTGCAAATTTTGGGGTCGAGGTTGGTGGCCAGCAGCGAAGCCCTAGATGAAGAGTATTTTCGAAAAGAGCCAGCATGTTTCAAGTACCATTTGCGTCTATTGTTGTTTTTGTATTTTGCAGCGGTGCCGATCAAGTTTTTCAATGCCTACGGCGCGACGATGACCTTGGTCCTTTACCCAATCATTATTTACTTGTTGTTCTCCGTCGTGATTTTGAGTGCAGCTTACTCGAATCCAGTCCAGCATCCGGAGCTTAGCTCGTGTTTTGAAGAGTTGAATCGAAACATTGTAGCAAGAGACGTACGTTTAAATACATTAAAATATGTTAAGTAATGTTTATATTTTTATTGTTGCAAGTCGTTCAATCCTGGGTAACTAAAGGATACTCGTAACTCTACACTGATGTTGTATTCCTTGTCACTCGACTCATCAATGTGGTCGGAAGAGAAGACAGCGCCCATGTTGTCCCACTTAGTGAAAGGTATCTTGGATATAACGTTGTCATACAACTCGGATATAACCCTATCACAAACCTTAGAGTCTATGCGGTAGTAGCGTCCCTCACGTGGCATTTCTTGGTCCAAAGGTATTCCGAGAAGTTCCCAATTCCTCTTCACTATGCTTACTACTATATGGTTACGATCTAGGTAATAAAAGTCTTCGTTTGGAAATTGGACAATCCCGTCCCACAAGGAGCGCCAGTTGTAGGAACCGTACTGTGAGATGTAACGATTGCCTATCAAGTTGGATGGGCTGTAGACCACTTGCCCAGTTTCACCCGACACACGAGTGCGCTCAAATGGCATAATGCTAAAGATATTAGTAACACCTGCTCGGCCGTGGCTAGCGTGCTCGCCAAGCTTGTTCTCGGCGCAGCTGTAGAGCCAGCCTGCAGTGTTGCTGATCTTGAGGTCGTTGGTGTTGGCAGCTTGCGTAGAGTCGGGGCGCTGAAAGAGTTTCAAGCCCATGACGATCGGTTTGTCGCAGTTGCTGTAGACGCTCATGATCTCTACGCGAGAGACAATGCCACGCGTCAAATCACAGTTTTGCAACTCCTTTTGCTCACCCTCCGAAGCAACGGCAAAGTCTGGTCGGAAAATGCGCTCGGCATCGGTGACCTTTAAAAATTTACCTGCGGCAAGGTCTTGTGCATTACATTCCGTATGCAGTAAAATACGACGAGAGTAGGTTTTGTTGTCGTTCTTTTGCTCACCAGACAACTCTGGTTCTGGTAATGGTGCAGTTGTCATTTGTGCAGGTGGGATTTCCACATTGGTCTCAGTTTTTGCGATGTGGTTTGTTTCTTGCTTTAGTGTACTCATGTTTTGATTATTAGATGACACTCCCGTAATATATAGGTTTTTATTTTTATCCTCGATGCTTATAGTTGAATATTACAATGAAAGAAACCGTATATATTATAATTGCTTCTTAATCAAATGCTTTCTAAGGTCAAGCAATTCGACGAACGGCATCTCAGCAGTCGCAGTGATGTCACGCCGCTAGAAGAAACAGGAATTAAAGTGAACGAAAAATCTATTTTAGCGTGGCAAAAGTACAACAAAGACTACGAAAGCTTGAAGGCCGAGGAGAACACTGGAGAAGGCGAAGTCTTCATGCGACCGATGCCAAGCTTCTTGAAATACTTGGAGAAACAAAATTTTGTCGAAAAGCAAGAGCGTAAGCTAAAGATAGGAACTTACTCTGGCAACTCGACCCTCAAACGCTTGCACATCGAAGAAGAGCAGGACGTTGCGCCGCCAACCTTGGAGATGGATCGCGTCAAAATAGATAGCTTTAGTGACGTTGAGGAAGAAGAAGTCGATTTGAACGATGCTTTCTTGGACAAAAAAGTCGAAGTGCAAGCCTTTGAAAAAGAGTACAAGACAAGGCGCTTCCTTGAGGCTGTCAAGTTGCACACCGAAGACATGGACGCGTCGAAGAAGGCGTTATGGAACGACTGTGTCATTTTCTTACCCAATGTAGAGAAGCAATCCTACAGCGTGAGTTATTTGCGAAATCACGCCTTTCCAGACAAGACACACATTGTCGACAAGCTGGCACGATGGAAGCGTTGCATGAACACACTCGGGCAGCAGCGTCTTGCGCACGACATGGTCATCAGCAACTTGATCGGAAAAGAATTTAAAATCTCCAATATACCCTACAAATTGCAACAAGTAGATGAGCTGCAACAGATGAACAGAAAAAGTGGAGCCTACGTCATTAGTTTAGTTGGTACACGAGGTTTAATTTAATATTGCAATAGGATTAAATGTTTTTACATGCGAACACGCAAATTGTCCCTTTTTCCATAAATACACAATGTCGTCACGGACAGTGTCAGTTTCAGTCGCCTTTAAAAACTTAATCAAACGACCTTCTTTCTTAAACTCTTCCCACTTGCCTTTGACAATGTAGGTATGCGGCTCCTTGCGCTCGTCCTTTGTCACCTTGCTCAGCTGCCAGCCTTGCTCCTTGATCTTAGACAAAGGCCATTTCCTTCCATGATCGTACTCTTGTTCTAATGCATTCATAATACTCGTAACAGGTAATCCAAATCGGCAAAATAACAAGGCTCCAACAAATGAAACGAAAGAAAATTAGGTAATACATGCACTAAAAGCCTGCAGTAAACTCGTACTCCGAGTCTGAGTCGGAATTAACAACTTGCTCGTGCCACTCTGACACGTCGTTTCCCGTATCAGGCCAAGCTGAGTCTTCCTCTTCAATGTTTTCATCGACACGTGTATGAACCGGTATCGTATGCTCTGGTATTGTATGCTCTGGCCATGACTTTGATAGGAAGAGAATAGTAGTCATAATTGGTACTGGCATAACCTCTGGCCAGTCCACCCTGCTGTAGGCCTCTTCTTCGAATAAAAAAGCGTCTTCGTCAATACCATCTTCGTCTTCGAAAAGGGTTTTGTACTCGCCGCGCTTGTCACAGTGGTCCAACCACTGCTTCAAACGTTTGTGCTGCACGTGCGGTACGCTGTTTAAAAAAACCTTGAAGTTGTCGCGTATTTTTTGTTCCTCTTCTTCACGCTTTTTACGGAACCAGGAACGTCCTTTTGCTGTGATGTATTTTTCATGATCGAATTGCTGCTCCCACCAAAATTTATTGCTGGTCGGGTTAACCTCTTGATGATAGATTTGTTTTGCACGGTCGCTGCCATACCATTTTCGATAGCGCTCGTAGCGATATTCATCGTGACTTAATGTCTCAAACTTTGCCTTTTTTAAGAACGGACGACTCTCAAAGAAACGTTTTTCATAAACTTTTTCTCTCAAGCGCCGACGCTTCTGCGTTCTTGAATTCCGTTCCTGGCGACGAAAGGCGCGTCTCGCTTGCACCGAGTGCCATAATTTATTTTCATTGAACATCCTATATATGTATTTAAAGACTTACGATAAATGGAAGATACAAATTATATTTTTGACGCCAAGTCGTACGTGATGGGTGCACGTGATCGTCAAGGGCCGGTGATCAAGATCGAGGACGAGTACTTGAACAAAGGCGTCAATGGCAAGACGTTGTCGACGATGCAAGACCGTGCAGACAACCTGTTGGCCGGTGATCAGTCACGTGTCAGCTCCGGTGCTGTCAAGACAATCCAGAATAGGAACTTTGCTCAAGAGCAGACTATGCAAAACAAGTACTACCGCTTCATCATGCAGGTCGCCGGCTTTGCGAACGAACCGATTCAGAAACTATGGAATGACAAGTTCAAAAAGGACGAAGCCCCACTGCTTGCCGAGGGCCTTAGCGTGGCGCCCTTGTCCGACGACCAGCTTGGCATCAACTACGAGTACAATAAAACGACGGAGTCTGCAGAGCGAGAATCGAGGATCGAGCGCGAGTTGCAATTGAAAGGCAACTTGATACGTAGCCCTGAAGTCTCTGGTCAACTGATGTTAAGTCCGTCAGCCTACAGCCACTTGCTCGAGTCTTGGGAAATCGTTCGGCACCGCTGCAACACGAACGTTAGTCTTGATAGCCTTGTCTCGGTCGAGCACAGTACCTACTTTGCACGGCTCGTTGCATTGCGTATTCAAATTAGTCGATTTTTGTCTGGTCGTTACTACTCGGTGTCTAGCAATTACAAACGTCTGTTGTTTCAACAAGAAAGCTTAATTCGTGGCTACTTTAAAGCCAAGTTTAGTCCAAAGGAACGTCAACTAGTTCATCATTCCTATCTTTCAAGGCTTCAAGATCTTTAGCATCAAACTCGATCATTTCGAGCTCTGTCGTTGGCTCTGGGACTTTGACCTTGATCAGTAGTAAAAAGACGACGATCAAGCCAATAAAATCTAATATGAGGCATATCATGTAAAACAAATCAAATTTTTTGGTCTCTACTTTTATTTGCTTTCGTATGCCTATTTGATCAGCTAAAAAGCCGCTCAGCTCCCTGCTAATGATCCCTGCAAAGTTTGTCATTGACATAAAGTAGGCATACATCGTTGCCTCGGCACCAGGCTTGCAGAGTGCCGACGAGATGACAGCCAAAGGCATGAAACTTAGGTGCGAAAAGAAGGATCCCCAAATGACATTCCCTATGAAAAAAAAGGTTGTGTCGACGACTAGTCGTTTTGTTAAGAATAAATTTCGTACAAGGATCAGGAGCATGCACAAGAGTGATGTCCATGTGACCAAAACAATGGCTCTGCTACCGCTGCAGCACTTGCGGAACGACAGGCTGGAGACCATGATCATGACAAAAGCAAGGATCTGTGCGATGGCAAGCAGCATCGGGCCTACCTCGTAGGCTTTGATCATTTGGAACTCAAAAATCGAGCCATCACCAGGTTCGTAGGCAAAGAAGAAGAGCAGTATCGAGAACAAGACGACATTCTTATCGCAAAGTGCTTTGATATTTGTCATTCTTTGTTTTCGTTTAGTCTCTTTATGGACCCGCAAACGCAAGCCGCAGAGCACGGCGCCAACGCAGCAAAGCGAAGCAAAAGCAAAGCGGTTGCGGTGAAACGAAAGCGAAGCCGAAAGAAGACAGCCAAAAATGCTGCCAAGGCTGCGCCAAGTCCAAGCCAAGCTTTGGACGTTGCCACGTCGTCGTCGGCTGCTGTTTTGCAAGGTCAGGACCAAGAAGCTGTCTTGAACGACGTCGGCAAACGCAAGAAAAAAAGACGAAAGAAAAAGAACAGCAACGAAAAGAAACATGTTGTCACAAAACGAAAGGCAACAGGTGCACATGCCGGAACAGCAGTAGGCAAAGCTGATCTGAAAGCGTCTCGACACGTAACGACTGATGTAGTCGACACCAAAGCCGATGCAGGGCTTGATGGCCCAAGCCAAGCTTATAATACCGGCGATTTCAGACAGTTCAACAACGCCGAGGTGGAAGTCGTTAATGAAGGTGTACTGAATCATGATGGTCGGAGCACAAAGGTTCAAGCCGAGCCAGAAGTACATGATGTACAGAATGTTCATACGAAAACCATTGACAAGGACCTTGTAAAGTGGGAGCATCTGGCTTTAATAATTGAAGAGTATTTTTTAACAGCAAATAATCTATAATATATTTTTTTACGTCATCGCTTTAAAACTCTGCCAATCCTTTCCTCCTTGCTTCTTGTAACTGTTGTAGTTCGTGTAGCGATTGTGGCCACGTAGGACTTTTTGGTAGTTGGTGTGCGTTTGCAAACTACGTTGCTGGTAGGTCTTTTGGGCCGTTTGGAAACTTTTTTGTATTTGCTGACGAGGATACATCTTGATGTCATTTGCTTTGCCTATATATAGATAAGTCTTTTCAATGAGTTTAATTCATCTGCTAAACGCTTCCTTAATTTCTGCAGGCGACGAGATATTCTTTTACTTTAAAGATCATCACTTTTCAGGATTAGTCAATCCGCTTGGCATGATCTACGAAACGCGATGCAACGAGATCATGGTCTTCTTGAACAAGATGCCATTTGAGAACTTGACCGAGTGGGCCGACGCTTGCATCCAAGAAATTGCCAAAGAGTATATTACTCGCTTCAGTGCATGGAAACGCTGCACGCACAAAAACTCTGGACTTGTACTAAACAACTTGCGGCAGCTCTGTGGCATCTTTGCAGTTCCAAAAATACCAGTGACCAACGCGACAATCACGACACTGCAACAAACGATATCACTTTTACTAAAGCACGTCGACGTTCTCAAGGAGCAGAACAAATCCTACGAAAAGTACATTTATGGCGAAGCCGATGACTTTGACGAGAACAAGTTTGAGCTACCAAACTCTATACTGACGATTGCAAAATTATACGATGGCTATGTCAGAGACAAAATGATTACCGAGACAAAAATCGATAGTCAGAAACATGTGGATAAAAACATTTTTCCACAGCATCATAATGTATTGCAATAGACACGCAGACAAACAAGTTTTCGCTTAAATAGCAGTTGCCGCTCAGCTGGTCGAAACGCCTGATCACTAAGTGGTCAAACTTAAAATAAGTCTTAAAATCTTTCATTTTGTAATCTCTATGATGCCTAACAAAGCGGCTGCAAAATCCTCTCAAGCGCAGGTGAAAAAACGTCGTTGGATCCTGCAAAGAAATCTTGTTTTTCCGATAGACCTTCATGACTCGCATTGCAGGACTGTTAAAGATGATGCGATTCTGCTTTCGATAACGAGTATCGCAGAGGACCAATCGCTGCAATTGCGCATGCTCGCCACTGCGGCGGAGCATCGGAGCATAGGACCGTATTTTGTAGTAGCGATAATTTGGCAGTTCTAAGCGTAAGAAGGCGCGCTGCAAAATGTCACAGTAGACACCATGAGGCTTGCGACCAATAGCAATCAAAAAGCGGCATGCATCCTGCAAGTTGAAGCAAAAGTGGTAGAAGAAGTAGTAGAGTAAAGCCTCTGGTAGCATCAATATTTTAAAAGACTATTCAAAATAATTATGTCGGTTAATCTTTTTAGGCTCTTTCGACTCCTCGGGCAGGTCGTAGAGGTCCCCGGTCGTGCTCGAGACCATCGCTGCCAGCCGAGCGACAACGTTGACATCCTTGATGTAGGTCGTCTGCAGCTTGCGTATGCCCTTGTGGCTACTGCGTATAAGCTTCTTTAAACGTTGAATGTCTTTTTCCGTCAAGTCCATGTGCTTAAGGATCCACGTCGCGTTCTCGTACATGGTCTTGATGTTGCTGAGCGTTGTTTCCCTGCTCTGTGAAAAATACCAGCGCTGGACGGCCAGCGGTATCCACATCGTACCTGGGCGCTGTATTGTAAACATGCCTTTAGTAACACAGAGATGATCTTCGACTTGCAAACGACCGACTACAATTAGGTTGACCGAGGTAATGTGAAACAGTTCTTCTGGATCATGACCACTTTTGTCCGAGGAATCAAAATCTTCGGTATGCCTTGCTACACTAAACATTTGTCTGGTTGGTCAATGAGGTGATACCTGTCGCTACAATCGATGCATAAAGCATATGTACAGTTTTTTACATTTGTCAATCTAAAGCTACTAAGCATCAGTCGTTTGCACTCGTAACATTTCCATTTTTGATTGTAAGCGATTAAATTTTTTTGTGCTTGTGATATTTTTTTAGGTTTGCCTTTACTAATGCAATGGTAAGCAAAGACGACGCTAGTACAGCAGCATAGCGTTAGAATGTAGAGTAGTATGTAGATAGAAAATGGATGCAACATACATTAGTTGTATTTTGTTTTTTTACTAGGTTGTTGTAGGTCATTTATAGTTTCTGTGCGACTGACCTGAAACGACAACACAGAACTGTCTAGATCAATTTGCATGTTGTGGATCCAAGGTCCCATTTGATCCAAGAGTCTTAGCTTTCTAAAATCAATATTTATCAAAGATTTCACGATAACATTGTAATCGTCACCTTGTTTCTCAAGCTCAATCTTGCAAGCGACAGTCTTCCACGTCCATGCAAAAAAGTGTTTCACGATTGCAGCAAAGACACGTTTATCTTCCTTGCGAATATTGTTCTTGTAGACGAAATGGTTTGCTGACGCTTCAGCCATGCGCTTATTGCAAGTATCGCGCTTTCGTATTTTAATCTTGTTGTCGTTGCTTTTTTTGATGACGACGAGTACACTCTTTTTGCGAAAGTTCATGACGATGTTATCGATACGCTCTGACACCATGTACATTTTTTCCAACATGATAAAATCGAGCTGATTAATTTTTGACAAAGTCAAAAAAATTAGCTTTGGAAAAATCTTGTAGGAGAAAACAACCGTATTGCCATTTTTAGACAATGTGTGCAACAAGTTGTAAATAATCGTCTTGTCCTCGTTCTCGACATTCTTCATGTCCATTTTTTCATGACTGTTCAAAACGGTAGGGGCATGGTCCCGTTCTGATACTTGTAAAGACATAGAACCATACATAGTATTATTGGTAGCGGTGGTACACATTTATATAAACCTGAAAAGACCGAACTTTCGTGTGCACTTGTTTTTTCAACAGAAAAATAAACTGTCTGTGTCATCGTGTTGATGTCGGTCGATACGTTTTGTGCACCAAGAGAGTAGAAAATATCCTTCAACTGCCGCATTTCGTCGTCCGTCGTCTCGTAGACGTTAGACATTTCAAACAATATACCTGGTGTTTTCGTCAATGGCCCAACGCATTCTATGTCCAAGTTGTGGTCCAGGAAACGAGCAGTTGCCTTTTGCACAAAGTCATCGAGAGACTTTTTTTCTTTTTCGTACTTATAAGTTAGCAACGACATTTGATTGAGGGCATACAAAGTCTATATACGTTTGTGATAATCTTACGTTTTTAGTTGCTTCTTGACGTAGCGAATAAACGGCCAAGAAAAGTAAGAGCTGTCGGCATAATAATTGACAAACAAATACTTATCTTCGAACTCGTCTCGTCGTTTGTAACGGCCATCTTCGACGGCATTTGCAAATCGGTTTAAGACATCATCGTTGCGGAACTCAATGTCCAAGACACGAGGCGCGGTCATCGATACTTTGATGATACGGACGCCGTCCAAGTACAAGTAAATGCTTTTCGTATCCTTGTCGTCGTAAGGGTCATGACAAAGCCCGTAGTTGTAAATGTCATTTCGAAAGCGGCCAAGCTGCGTGCTCAGGAAGGTGCCTGGGTCCACATGCATACTGCGGTAGGCTTGCCAGTCGCAGTCGTCCCGGTAAGCGTCTGTGCTTTTGTAACGTCGCCAACTTGCAATTTTTGCACAAGGTAAACCCATTTTTGAATCGAGCAATTTTTAGTAAATTGACGTATATTAGAGGCTCCTAGTAGTTATACACTAATAAAGAAATGAACCGTTTTGATATCGTAAATAAAGCTGAAGGCGATGAAGAATCCGCAACCCTACTAAGCACTGTAAGACCAACACGCACACAACATAGTGTATACCAACAAATGGCATGCGAAACCGTTGGTGTTTTGTTTTTGACTGCAACGATTGCAATGAAAGCAGACGCGCTCGGCATCGGAGCCATGCTGGCCGTCATGATCTTTGCGCTCGGTCACATCAGTGGCGCGCACTTGAACCCAGCTGTTACCTTGGCAGTCGCGATCCGCGGCAAGATTGGTTGGTTACGAGCTGCTCTTTACATGGTTGCACAAGTTGCCGGTGCTTTCTTAGGTGGCCTTGTACCAATGTTGGTCCTAGACGACGTTGGCGACAAAATTGCGTTCCCAAAACGTGGCGACGATGTTGGCGTCCTTGCTGCATTGACCGTCGAAACCGTATTTACCTTGGCATTGGCCTTGGTTGTTCTAAACGTTGCAACCAGCAAAGCCCAAGAAGGCAACTCTTTCTTTGGTCTTGCCATTGGTTTCACTGTACTTGCGGCGGCAAAAGCAAACGCTGGAATCTCTGGAGCCTGCTTTAATCCAGCTGTAGGCGTTTCGCTGCCAGTTTTACGTGAACACTACGATGACATTTGGATTTACTGCGTTGGTCCATTACTAGGTGGTGCCTTGGCAGGAGGATTATTCATGTTGACGGCCAGAGGAGACGAGTTCTAAAATTATGTAAATTTTATTTATTATACTCTATAAATGCACATATCTATTATAGAAACATGCAAGAAGACAATCGCCTCGTTCGTATAGCCTTGAATCATTTCTTGCAAATGCGGATCTACCGGCGCCGCGCAATGCTCTACAAAGCACTCTTTCGCTGGCATTGTTATAGAAGACCTATATATTAAATGATTTGCTATTACAGCACAACATGAAATACACGAAGAAAAAAGACAAAAAGAAAAAAATGAAAAAAACGATGCCAAAGAAAAAAGGCAAGAAAAAGTTGACCAAGAAACAGCGCGAGAAAATTGACATGAACAAAAATGGCAAAATCGACTCTCAAGATTTTGCAATGCTTCGTAACAAGAAGAAATGAAACAAAATGTAATTATATAAGGATCGTCCTGGATTTACAATACCATGACCAAAGCACTATCACACTCGAAGAAAGCTGGAAACTACCGCAGCACCAAAAGTGGCGCTGGAATGACAAGCAAGGGAGTCAAAAACTATCGTCGCAAACACCCTGGCTCGAAACTACAAACAGCAGTGACCGGCAAGGTTAAGCCAGGAAGCAAAGCTGCAAAGCGCCGCAAGAGTTTTTGCGCACGCAGCCGAAGCTGGACCGGAGAGAGAGGCAAGGCGGCCAGGCGTCGTTGGAAGTGTTAAAATTTTGCTATATTCTATTCTAGGTAAAGTATTATATTATGACTAGCGTTATCAGTAGCATCACACAATCTGGACTCAGCAACAAACACTACCTTGAAACCAACCTTATACCGTTGCAAATATACTATGCACGAAAAGACAAGTACATACAGAGCCTTAGCAAGAAAGACCAGTGTGCCTTGAACAACTTGTTTCGAGACTACGAGACAATCCTTGGCTTTAAGAAGTTTGTCAACGTCAAAGTCGCTGCAGACAAGTACAAAACCTTTGAGTACAAGGAAGGAAGACGAAATCGGATCAAGGTCCTTGAAAACAAATCCTACTCTTACTACGACACGAGCGACCTCAGCAAACGGCGCTCGATCAGCGTTCCACGGTCCGAAGTCTACTTTGGCATCTACAAGCCGCTCAGCAACACCCTATGCAAAACTCTAAAAGTCTACCAAGAACTAGATTCGTTTCAACCAAACATCGACCAGGTCCAACAAATTTACAAGGTCTGGGCCAAGGTAGAAACATTGCGTCTCAGCATCGAAGCGATGCTACGGTCGATACCTAGCTTAAAATTTTAAGTTGGTTCGTGCCGGTCCGCCAAAATCCAATCGCTGTTGAACTGGCCTTCGTCGGCGCCGCATCCGTTCACGTGCTCGGCGTCCGGCTTCTGGATCGTCTTGATCTATGTCTTGCAGCTTTTCTTCTGGCTCCTCTGTTTCCGGCTCGCTGCTCATGCCTTGTTCTGGTAATGGTTCTTCGATCTCTGGTTCTTTGACAAATCGCTGCATTCTGTAACAAGTACAAGTTTATAATATACTTAAATAATCACAATAGAACGATGTCCATGGTCTTGCAATCGCTGCAGAACACTGCCAAGTTCCTGAAACGGAAATCCAGCGACGGCAACGTAGGCATCGTCATAGGCCTTGCCAAGCGCGTGCAGGGCGTCGGCGTCGTGGTGGAAGCCATGGTAGAACGCTCCAATACGCAGCAGGACCAGGCAGCCGGGCATCCGTTGCTTGGCGTCGACCCATCGTCGGCGCTTCTCGGTCGTTCGACCAAAGACATCTTCAATGCACATGCTATCTGGTTTAAAGAACTGTGGATGGTCAAGGTGAAAAAAAGAGGTATTCGGGCTCATTTAAATGACTAAAACATATATAAGCACAGGTTAATAATATAGTAAGATGAATCGTCTACTGCAATTTCTGCTCTTCTTGATCGTTTTCATCGTTCTTCTGTTTTGCTACACAGAATTTGCTACTCTACGTCTTGATGAAGCCTATCGATATTTAATTGATGTGTCCTTCAACACCGGCACAGGCGTTGCTAACATTGTCGAAAAAGATGATTGGGTAGCCCTCTTGACAACGGTGGTCATGCTAATTGGTAATTTCTTAAATGCTTTCTTTTGGTACGACTTTATTGCATTTTTCGTAGGCAACCGTGACGCAATGAACTTAGACTTTTGCCGCGAGTTTATGACTAGTTGCGATCGAAACATTAGCAACAGGACTTTGTACTTATTAACGTTTGGATTTTTGGTCCTAGGTATTTTGTTTGGTGTTTACTTGGAAGGCATGACCTTTCTTGTCGCTCTTAACTATGCCGTTGGTTTGCTGACGACGACGGGTTCGCAGACTTGCAAGAACGAAGCCATCAATAACGTTATTACTGGAACCTACATGTTGCTTGGTATACCCTTGTTTGCATTTACGATGACACGCTTTATCAAAAGCTTGCCGGAAGCAAGATACGAGAGAGTCGACGGGCGTCCAGATTTGTAATAGAACAACTTTATTTTTTCTTTGCCAATAACAATTTGTGCATTTTCTTCTTTCCATTCTCTACCTTTAAAATCCACTCGTCCAGAGAATCACTGAATACGATACGATCAATATGCACTTCCTTCTCTTGTCCAATACGATGCACTCTGTCTATCGCTTGTGACAGGTTACCAGGTACCCAGTCGCTCTCTGCAATAATAACGTGATGCGATTTGGTCAAGGTCAGACCAACACCAGCCGCGGCGATCGTGCAGCAAAGAACATCAATTTCATTGCTTTGAAACTGCGTGACGATCGCGTCTCTCTTCTTCATGCTGACGGCACCGGAAATTTCTGCATGCTTGCAGTTGAGGTCCTGGCACAACTGCATCAACATTTCAAGGATACTCAGGTGCACACAGAAGAGCACAATGGGTTTTTCGTTCTTTTGGATCAGACGTGTCAGTGTCTCTTTGAATGTTTTGCATTTGATTTTGATCTCAGCAAGTTCATGAAAGGCTTCGCCAATCAAATACTTGCTCATGTTGCTGTCCTTGACCGACTCCTCTTCCAAGCGCTTCTTCAATTTTGCAACCGATTTTCTGGCCTCGGCGTCGACGATGTACCACCAGTGCACATGTTTCTTTGGCAAATCCAAGACATCTTTTTTCTCACGACGAATTAATCCGAATACAGGCAACATTATATGCAATTCCTCTGGCAAACGACATCGTCGAGACAGCAAATCAAAGTATCGAAAACAAAATTTTTTGTAAGATTTGAATACTTTTGGATGTAGCAGGTTTAGTGGACTGAAGAGTTCATTTGCTTTGTTGACGCACGGCGTCCCGCTCAGCAGCAACTTAAACTTGGCCTTGCGGATCAGGGCGCCAAGCTTCTTGAAGCGCTTCGTCTTGGTGTCTTTCAAGCAGTGCGATTCGTCGCAGAGCACTAAATTCCACTTGATCTTTTTCAAGTCCTTGTGCATGTTTTTCGCCTTGTCGTAGGAGTAGCACTGGACCTTGACATCGGCAAGGTACTCGCTGGCGTAGCGCTGCCACTGCTTGACCAGGAACGCCGGTGACAGGATCAGCATCATCGCATCGCTCTTGCGCGACAGCAAGATTGCCGCGGTCGCCAGGGCCGTGTAGGATTTTCCAGCGCCCATCTCGTCAGCAATAAGCGAACATCCTTTGAACTCGATGACGGCTTTGGCGACTCCGACCTTTTGATGCTCGTAAAGCTTGTCCCAGAATGGACAGGCCTCTTTTAGAACCTCGATCGATTTCTCTGTAAAGTCTTGCAGTGTTGCTTTTGGTCTATGGTTCATTGCATTTAGGACGTGCGTCGGTACGACTTGCACCTCCTTGTTGGTCCGCAGCAACTGCTCTTTGACGCGCTCGTAGTCGGCCCATGGCATCCGTTTCGATAAATTGCTTGGCATCGCTGTTTTGATCGTCTTGATTTGAAATTGGTCCTTGTTCAAGTAGCTGAGCTGGTATTGCCAGGTCGGCATGTTGCGCCATAGCGAAGAGCTTTGAAACATTGTTCTATAGACTTAACATACAAATTTTAATATACGTAATAACTCGGCAACGAGCAACACCAGAACAAGGTTGATGCCAAAGTGCAGGACGTGATCGACGTGCTCCAAGCGATGCGCATGTGTCAGCAGAAAAATGGCGCCAAGGCAGACGAGCATCATCTGCACATGCTGCCTGATCTGCTGCAGCGCATTTATTTTCATGTTGAGTGGTTTGTTCAGGATCCCACGAAAGCCGGCGACAGGCTTCCGGCAGAGCGGGCAGCTGAGGTCGCGTGTGAACCAGACAATGACGCAGGGGCAGAAAGAATGTCCACAATTTAAATAAATATAATTGTCGTGTTTTAGTGCGTTAAAACAAATAGAGCACTCGTTTGCTATCTTTTCTACGCGTCCTATATTATCAGTTTGCTTACCATTTCGTAGGCAAACCATGTTTAGGATTGAATCTCCGTTTGCTTATACCAAAAAAATTATTTATGATTTGGAGTTCTCTGGTGATTTGAGAGATCGCAATGGTATAAACTGCTGCATTTGGCAGATTGCTCTGAAGGACTTTGACACTGGCGAAAAATTTTGCACGCTGATCAATCCCTACAAGCGTCTGCAGCATGTGCCGAAACCGGTCGATATCCGATACAAGATGCCGTCAAAGCATACTTTTTACGACAACGATGCGCCAGACATTGTCGAGGCAATGTACCAGGTCAAAATGTTTTTTGTGCGTTGCTTGAAAAAGCCTGGTAGCATTTGTTTGATGAGCCACAACGGCTTTCGTTCCGACAAACTAGTCTTGGAGAATGCCTTGGTCCGCTACGACATGCAAAACATGTTTAGCAGTGTGCCTCTGTTCTTCTTCGATACGCTATACTACTTTCGGCAGGTCTACCCGGGCCTCGAGTCTTACAGCTTGGCAAACTTGTACTTGGAGATGTTTGATCGCGAGATCGAAGACGCGCACGATGCGACGGTCGACGTCGACAAGCTTGACGATTTGCTGAAGAAGGACGACAAAAAGATTTACGGGACAATGTATTTGTTGTTTGCAACGCCGTTCACGAATATCTCAGGCATCGGCTCTTACACGGAGCAGTGCTTGGCGCGCTACGGCTTCTCGTCGGTCGAGCATTTCGTGACGAGCTTTCAATTTGATTTTCAATCGATCCGAAGCTTTCTCGAAGGGACACCGTTAAAGGACCGTGCAAAAATGTTGGTCGATCGCATCTACGATTTTTCTACCAACGAACTAAACCAACGAACACCGCGCCTGCTGCGACAACAACAAGACTTAAAGCAAGCGACGAGTGTATGATTAAAAAGTCGCGCTTGCATGCTGGCTCGTAGTTGCCGCTAGGGTAGTAGAGTATGCTAAAAACACGCTGGTAGTACCATAGCGTCGCGAGCACAATGTTGTAGAGCAGGTGCTTACGGTCCTTGGTGCTGACGTCGAACCATTCAAGATCTTGGTAAATAATAAAAAGAGATAGCAAGAGGCTATGCATCAAATACCATAGGATCCATACTTGCAAGTGTAGGATGTCAATCCACTCGTGCAAGAGTCCTATGAAACAGGAGGTGTATAGCACTGGCAGTACCAAGTCTTCGTAGCGTAGTGTAAGATCCATATTAATTAAGTTTTGTACTCCTATTATAGGTTCAAGGTTTTCTAACGATATACGTGACCGACTCCAAAAGATCTCTATGTATGCTACCACACATTACAGACACACAAGCACACTCTGCAACCGGCAGACACCAAAAACACACACGTCCAGTGCAACAATCAAATACGCATGTTACAAGCATTCAATCCAAACAAAAACATTATGTCAGGCAAAACCAACCCGTTTACATTTCAACAATTGAAATGGAAAGATCCAAAAGACTTTTTGGTCGTCTCCGAAAAAATCTACCCGGCTTACAAAAACAAGCAAGGCGGTGGCAAAGGCGCGACGTTCCGAATTTGCTACAAGGATGCCGAGGGCAACAACACGGGGAAGCCGTTTGAGATCCAAACGCCACCGGTCAACTTGTCCTGGCCAGATGTCAAAGGCTCGCATCAAGGCGGCAAGCCAGGCTGGGCCGACGATTCCTGGACGCCGCCAAAGATCGAAGACTCGAAGCGCAGCGTCAAGTTCCAAGTTGGTGAATTCTTTAGCAAGGTCAAAGACAAATTGACCGAGCATGGCGTCAAGGTCGACAAGCTGTTGGATTTGCATGAGCAGTGGTACGAGTGGAAGACCAAGTGCCTCGACGAGTGCGCAAATCAAATTCACGCCATGGTGACGTCGAAAGAGTACCGCGCGCGCATGAAGGAGGAGAATGTCAGCGAAGGCGTCGTGCATGACCTTTTGAAGGATGTCAAAATGAAGACCAGCGTCGACAGCTTCAAGGACAACTTTAAGTCCGGCCTTGAGTGGAAAAGTAAGGTCGACAAGCAAGGCATTAACACTGGCCGCGTGATCGAGACATGGTGCAAGGTGCAAAAGACGAAGAAGCGACCGTCCTTGCAGTATCCGATGATCACGAAGAAGTTGATCAACGAGGATTTCACAGTGCCAAAGAATGTGACGCCATCCGACGAATTGCTCGAAAAGGTCTACCGCTGGGACACCGAGAACAAGGTCTATCACTACCATGGCAACGATAAGACCGAAGACAACAAGCCGTTGGAGCCTGAAATTGTCAAGCACAACCAAGTCGCTGTCTTGGTCTACGAGCCGCAATTTTATGCAGCGCCATTCCGTGGTTTTAAAATGGTCCTGAAGCGCATCCAAGTTGTTCAAGATGCACCGACCTCGTTGAAACGCAAGCGCGAAGACGATGTCATTGAAGACGAGTGGGGCGATTGCATGATGTAATCACTGCAAGTAACGCTGACGATACATTTGCCGGATGTGCAAGTACGTCGAACAGAATTTATCAGTCACGCAAATCAAGATAAAGATGGTCACGATAAAGGTAGTGACGAGTTGAAGTGTTGTTAAAAAATCAAAGTACATTTTTATCTAAGTAAAGTAACGCTTTTATAAGTCTCAAACGAGACATCAAAATACCCCATTCAATTTGAAATGTTGTAAATTTGTTATTTTCTCCTGACCAATAAAGGTAGCGGTAAAGACGCTGCTTCCGCCAACAGACTAGCTGGTCCAAAGCTTCGTACTGCTCTTTGACGACATGAAACTGCATCCTCAGTTCTCTGTAAGGATCCTTTTTCGACTTGACTTTTTTTGCCGTCAAAAAACGTTCCAAGGTGACCAGCGTCGCAGCGACGTCCTCCTCTTGCACGAACTGCTCGTAGCTGATGCGATCGTCCGTCTGCAAAAATTTAAGAAGGCGATACGATCCATAAGTTATCATTGACCCACTGATTAACATCGCCATGGTCCTGTTTTCTTTTGACCTTGTTTTCGGCAAATATATAGTAACCAATTAAAGCTGCGTCTGCCACATCATCAATCTTGTTGCGACCTCGCAAGACCTTTTCGAACAGTTTCATTTGCTTGTTCTCGCGACACAACTTTTTAAAAAGCTCGACACCCTTTTTTTTCCTGTCTTTGTAAGACCGCATACCAGAGTAATTAAAGTAACGCTTGATCGACTGCGGCGAAACAATCTTTGCATTTGCAAACAAATGAAACAGGTGCGTTGAGATGACTCGCATGTTGGCACGCATTTGGCGCTCGATCGCAACACAATCAAACGGTCCATAGCCTTTCATCGCGTCCGCAAAGCGCTGCAGCTCGTCGACCAACTCCTTCTTTCGGCTGATCTTGGCGACGCCACACTCGGCAAACTTGCCATCGATGATAATCGCAAAGCCCAGATTCACAAGTCCAGGATCAATCGCAAGAACAATCATTGAACAGACTTAGTATGTTGGATTACGAGAAGATATACCGTAAGTCCGTCTATAAAGAAAATTTTCAAGAGTACATCTCGACATGGAAACTTGCCGTCGCCAAAAAACGCTTGTTCGAGCTGCTGCCTTACGTGGAGCTTGGCAAGACCATCGAAGAACACCGTGCACAGTGGCAAACGATAGAACCGAACAGTTACCGTGACTTTGTCTGGTCGCTCTTGCAATCCTACGATGGCTTCGAAGCTTTGCGGCTCTTTAGCTTGATTCGCGAAGCTTACCTGAACAAGCAAAACAAGGCGTTCACGGAGCGCATCGAGTGTCTTTACGTACACTTAAGAAAGTATCCTACTTTGGTGACTTTCTTCCCGGCAAACCTGATGCGTTTCATCAACATGCTACGCTGCAACCGCTACGACTACGCGCCAAATATTATTTTTGTGTCATCAAAGCATCGATTGCACTGCGACGATTGCGGATCGACGAACAGCGTCCAGTTCCTGCAGTGTGTTTGCGGCAAAAATATTTTGTGTTCTGGTTGCCTAAAAACAAAATCTTCCAAGTGCAGTATATGTAGCTTTACGTATACGAACAAATGAAGAAGGTAGCACTCTTACGAAAAAAAGTACAAGAAATTGATTCAGTTTACAAACGCGTCGAAAACTTGCGCGATGAAATTTTAAGTATCCTTGCAGAAAAACAAAACTTGGAACGCGAGATCATTCGACTGTTTCGCAAGTGCAAGCATGTCGACAGCATTGAGACCGAAGATCGGGTCTACCGTGTCGAGAAGCGCGTCGAGCGTGACAAACGCGAAAAAATAATCGAGCACCTGTCACATCATCTGTCCGAGAATGGAGCCGAGGCGTCGCAGCTGAACGACATACATCAATGGAAGAAAAAAATGTTTCGTGCCAAGAAGAAACGAACACTCATCGTCCTGAGGAAAGTTTGAGTAAAAATATTATTATATATGCTCTTCATCACATCATTAATCATGAAAACAGTCAGTGTCGTCAGCATTAGCATTTTGTGCCTGACGGCTATTCTCTGTGTACCGAGCTACTTGAACGATGACTTTGCACGTGCTTACACGCTCTTTTCCAACATTGCTTACCTCGCACCACTTGCAATTGCCTTTGAACTTCGTAATGTTGATTTTGTCATCATCCTCAGCCTGATCACTCTTGTCTCGACGCTCTACCACACCTGCAAAGCTTACGACGTTTGCTTTCGACTTGAACACGTTTCTTGGGAATCGATTGATGTCCAGTTTTCATGGTACCTTTTGCTGACACTCTCAAGCTACCTGGCATTTCCAAAAAAATATCTATCGATCAACCCGATCAATGTCCTGATTGTCTTTTGGAGCCACGCTGCACACTGCAACAACGACTACGATTGCCGTAATGCAAAACTAGTCTACTTGAGCATCTACTTTATTGTTGGTATTGTCAAGGGCGTTCGTGACCGCGACTTTTATCACCCAGAAAATGCAATTCTAAGTATCATGGTCTTTGTTGTCGCGTCTGCTTTCTATTTGTTTGGTGACAGTGACGCCAACCATTGTTCCTGGCACGTCTTTGGCGCTATCGGTATTTCCTTGGCACTGACGATGCTTCGAACAGCACGCTTTCACTTTTTTGGCCTCAGCGCCGAGCTTGGCAACGACGCCGAAAAAGAACCCTTGCTGCGACAAGATTTGCGTATATATTATAATAAGTAGCTAGACTACATGACATCCCTTACTCGACTTCGTAGTCAAACGACAATCAGCAAAAAAGGGACGCGTTTCGACGCCGAGCAAGTTGTCAATGAATCTTTTGAAAAAGTCCCTTATATGACGACAAGCGAGGCTGCGCTCTACCAAATGTTTAAAAAGCAAGGCAAGCCGCTGTCTGGAGGCAAAAGCGGTGCGCGCGTCTGGCGTGGAACCTTTAACGGCAAGCCGAGTATTTTAAAGATCTACGAGCGACGAGACTTTAATCCAAACATCAAAGGCAACCAGGACCCTGAGATCGAGGACATTTTCGCTAGTGAAAGGAGTGCAAAAGAAAAAAGCGTAGCCTATCGTCGCCAGATTATTGGCAAAACCGCTGGAGACGCAAAGCTAACCTACATTCGATCCTTACGAGATCTTTACATTAATATTCACTTGCAAGGCACTCAAGTCGATGCCGTCGACTTGATTCCAAAACTTTATTACGTAGGACACATCAAAGATGGCAAAAGTTATCGACCCTACATGATCACTGAAAACATCAGTGCAGATGGTTTTAAAGAACTCAAGACATTCAAACCGTCTATTCGACGAAGTAGACGATTAATGATCAATATTCTTTATCGTCTTTGCAAAGCTATACAGGCAAAATTTACTGCACTGCGAGACAAGGAAAACCACTTTATTGGTTGTCACCGCGACATGCATCCCGGAAACATTTTCTACAAAATCAAATCTTCTAGAAACGTTCAAATTAAATTGATCGATTTTGATTTAAGTATTACAGACAATGAACTACTGACACGAGTCAATGCATGCGATCGTAAGACGATGAGCTCGTCGGACACGACTGAAGGTAAAATCAAACAAAGGTTGGGACAGTGGAATGCAACGACCAGTGGTTACGTCAACCTTTTTTTAGGTCCAATCCGTATTCTGCCAAGTCTTCGGCGTTTTGCTGAATCTGATGCCGACATTTACATGTTTTCCGCCTACTTGACCTACTTTTTAAAATACCTAGGAAATAAGTCTACTGATGCCGGTTTTATCATAAGCAAATCCATAAACATGTACATGAACTCGAAGGAGGTTAAAAATAAGGATCTCTACAACAAGAAAGTAGAATTTTTGAAAGAGATGATAGATATTCTAGGTGATTGGTTAGACGTAAAAGAATCTAAAAACAAAAAACTAATTTCAAGACGAAATACGAATTTTATTGACGAGCCTTTAAAGTTTTAGGCCCCGTGCTCCAAGACCAGCTTGGCGAGGTGCTTTGGCAGCATCAACATGCGTCGGCGGCTGTCGTAAAACTTCGGGTTGATGATTTCATGCTCGGCAAGATCGTTGTAGTGATCTAAAATCAATTGCAAGATCAGGTGCTTCGAGTGCAGCGGAAAACGAACCTTGGCGTCCTTGTTGCCGGGCTGCAAGGCTATGATCTCCCTTGGATGCAAGAAATCGTAAACATTGTGTGTACTTAAACGATTAAAATAGGTTCGATAAAATTTTTCATTCAATACTTGTAACCTATTCTCCATCTGCTTCCACTGCGGCGTCGCGACCGTATGACATTTCTTCATCAGGTAGGTATTGAACGGAATCACGTGCCGCTCCCAGTGAAAAGCCGTTTCCAAGCGATCGAGCTGTGACCGCGACAAGTCGTCGACGCTGTGGAAAGCACTTTGAAAGCCAGCATCGGTCGGAAACGCAAAGTGAAACTCGTGTTTATTGCTGATGTTGTTCTTGTAGAGCGTAAAGCCAGCGAGCGTCGAGCTTTGGAAAGCAACAGGACGCTTGTTCATCTTGAGCATGTTGACGGCATGGTTGAAGAAAAAGTAGCTGTGGTTGGTCTTGTAAAAGTAGTTGTAGGTCTCGTCGGTGACCCAATCGAAATCGTGCTCCTCGACGTCCAAGACGTACTCCATAACACCTTGCACCATCTCGGACACTTTCTGTATCATGTTCTGACCCTCGATTCTCGATGTCGTCAATAGCTTGTAAAAGTCAACAACGTTAATATTTGCATTGTTCTCGATCAGAGTATAGATAAAATGAATTAAAAACTTGTCCAAAGACAAATCAAATCCAACGGCCATGCTCGACTCGGTCGTCCCCCACTCGGACGAGCTGCTGTTGCACTCGTAGATACCGACCGAATTATAGAACGGACTCATCTGATACTCGTTGCTTACCTCCGACTTTTGCATAAAATCTTGCATCGTCATCTCTTTGAGGTCACGTATACGATTCTTGATGTTGTCGACACATGCCGCGTTTGGCATCTTGATGATCCCGCGACGCTTCGAGATCTGAGGATAGAGCCACTGAAAGTCACCAAACGACATTTCGTAGGTCGGTCGCAGCTCGACCAGTAAGCCGCGGTAGACCGAAAGACCCTTGAGCTTTGGAAACAAGGTCTGCATGCAATTGCTCATGTCTTCGTCCCTGCAAAAGTTTGGCATGATCGTTATTTGCGAAGTTGCTTCTCTGCGTGTTTCAAAATACTTTTCTAATTCTTGTACTTGCTTTAAATGTTCGCCTCTAAGGCTGCCGTGCACAGATTCATACAATTCTTTGCGAATCATCGTTTGCATATATAAAGGACTGCAATTTCATTTATAGCAACTATGCCAAAAGCGAAAAAAAAAGACAAGATAAAACCAGAACAAAAATTCGTCTACAAGCTGACGATCAACACCTATGGCACGGCCCTGCGCTTCTACTCCTTCAAAGACATTATGCGTACCCTGTTCAAGGAGACAATGCGCAATGCGGACTGGAAGCCGAGCCGGCCGCATAACATTGCGAAGCAAGACAAGCAGTGCAGCATCTGCTTTGAGGACATCAAGAAGAACCAACATGTCCAAATACTCGATTGCAAGCACGAGTTTCACAACCAGTGCTTCAAAAGCTGGTGCAAGTCGAAGGCACAGCATACCTTTGCACCGCCAGTGACCTGCCCACTCTGCCGAAAGAAGCAGACGATCACCTACACCGGCGACTTTGAATTTGCTGCCGTGACGCGCTACACGGTCGAGGACGACGATTCTGTCGTTATCGAGAGAGACATCATCCCACAGAGAGACTTTCATGCCTAAGTATATTAGTGCATCCTCTGCCTACTGATGTATGACCCACGAAAATCGCACATCAGCGCGGCGACGCTCGAACAGTTCCTGCAAACGCCGAGCACAGCGTCGGTACTAAAGGTGCCTGGCATCGGTAAAAAATCTGCAACTATATTAGAAGAAGAAGGTATTCATAGTATAGACGATCTGCTACAGAAAAAGACTAATATGTTTGATAGTTTTTTTGACTACTTGAAGAAAAAATTAAAAGGAGTCAATCGACACCGCATTTACTATGCTCTAGAACGCTACGACGAAGACGACAACTTGCTAGGCGAGGACGCTCAGCCGTCGCTGATTACGGAGCTAGAGCAGGCGGACCAAAAGTGTACTATTTCGTAGTCTAGGCTTCTGGGAATTCTGACGCGCTAAGTGCCGGAAAATTTTTTTTCTTCAACATTTTTTTTTTGTCGTCCAAGGTCGTTGTGCACCTTTTTTACAACAAATGATGGGTTGGAGTGAGATCGGTTTTTGGCACTTAGCGATCCGGAATTCCCAGAAGCTCTAGCACGACGTAGCACGCTATAGGAATTCTGGAGCGACAAGTGCCAAAAAGCAAAGTCATTCCGACCTGCCTTTTGTTGTATTTTTGCACGACAACGACATCCGGGGACAAAATAAAAAATGCTGAAGAAATTTTTTTTCTGGCACTTAGCGCGTCAGAATTCCCAGAAGGCCTAGCATGGTGCAGCACTGAATAGGAATTCTGGATCGACAAGTGCCAAAAAGCAAAGTCATTCCAACCTGCAATTTGTTGTATTTTTGCACGACAACGACATCTGAGGACCAAAAAAAAAGTTTCAAGAAAAAAAGTTTTCCGGCACTTAGCGCGTCGGAATTCCCACTATAAACTAGATCACAGTTTAATAGGACAATGGGCAACAGTACCTACAAGTGCTACCGAACACTGCACTCCAGGTCACAGCACCAAGTTGTCTTTGAACTAAAACAGGACGTCAACGACGAGCAAGACGACGTCGAAGCTACTGTCATGGCACGCTGGAAACACGAAGTCTACAAAATGACCCTTTTGGAGGGTGCCTATGTCGATAGCGATACGAAGAAGCTGAGCGTCTGTTATGGCTACAGAACACTATGCAGTGCGACCTTGCAAAACCGACTGCTGACGATCGTCTTTTGCTGTAGCAAGTGGCAAGAGTTGTGGGACATTACACCGGAGCTCTTGCAAGAAAAACGCTACGTCTATCGCTGGGTTGCCGCCGTGACCGATTGCACACAAGTCATTGTCCCGTTTACCTACCAATGGCGTGTCAAGAAGTTAATTTGACTCGTTTCTCTGGTCGATAATGATCATGCAACTTTTGCAATTTACTTGTTGACAGACGTTTGACAAAGCCACAGACACGACAAGGTTGATCGACGTAAATAATAGACTTATGAAACGGGCAAACAATACGACGCCGTATTTGAAAAAGGTCTTTCATGCAAAAAATCAACTCTGGAGCATACGTCGCTATTTTAATACGAATAGAAAGAGTGAAGTTCGAAAACATTGTAAAATAAATATATATAAGCACTGGTGTTGCTATACAAACAGTTATGAAACAACTGGTTAGTCTATTGCTTCTTTTTCTTCTTCCCTTTTGCAAAGCAAATTATCCAGTCAAATGCAGTCAACTTGATTTTGTTTATGCGACGTCAAACTGTTGTGACGAAAACAACGATGCTACTTGTCTGCAGTCTATTCCGCACGAAAAATACCGTGCAGACGTTGTTCGATTGGAAGATGCACTGGAAGAGATAGGGCTCTGTTCTGAAAACGAAACCAGCTGCATCAAAGATTTGCCTAGCTTGGCCTTCTTGAGGGATCGCATCAAAAACATTACAGACGGAGGTGTTGAAATCGCCGTCGAAGTAGCAACGTCAAAACAAGACAAACATCCTAATCTGGACAGTATCAGCGATGGTATTCTACCAAGCTTGCAGCTAGAGGGCAACGGAACATTTTTAATTCCTAGTGGTTCAACACTCAAGGTCGAAGGTATGCTTGAAATTCCACAACTTAGTACAGGAGCTACGGCAGACACTGCAACAACCATTGGACACTTAAAACTTGATGAACTTCATTCGGCAGTAGACTTTAATAAACATTTGCTTAGTGAGGTCAATTTAAAAAGTCCATTTCAAGTAGATTCAGTAGACGTTTTTGCAAGTGCGAAAGAACTCAATATCCTACATGGTGTTGATTTGAGACTGACGCCTACTGAAATTAATAAATTAAAAGGTCTTCAATCAGATGCAGCAGACCTAAATGGCTTGCACGATTCCGATCTTACAAAACAAGAGTTGCAGCGAATTAAGGTGACGACTTTAGGTGTAACAGAGCCGAATAAAATAGTCACGACAGACGCATCCGGCAATGTTGTTTTTAAAAACAACGTAGAAATTGACGGTGACCTAGATATTCCTTTTGGAAGTTTAAAAATAAACGGTGTTGTTGTCAACAACACGGCCGCTCAGCTGAACGATGCAGTCGCGCACTTTGTTGGATTGACGGCTAGTGCTGCGGAGATCAATACACTCGATGGTATTCTAGCAACAAGTGACGAGCTAAACAAGTTGCATTTGGTCACAGCAGACAAAGACGACTTAAATCGTTTAGACATCACTAGCGAAGGTGTGACCGAAGCAAGAAAGGTTGTGACAGCAGATGCTAATGGTAAAGTGACCTTTTCTAACAGTGTTGATGTTCAAGGAACCTTTGACGTCAAAGGAGACCTTCGCATTGCCGGTGTAAAAGTCACAAGTAGTGCACAAGAACTAAGTCTGCTTAAAGGTATACAGGTGACAGCAGACCAGTTGAATGTTATGAATGTGTCAACGATTGGCGAGTCTGAGCCTGAAAAAGCACTGGTCCCAGACAGTGATGGTAACTTAAAATTAAATGGCGATCTTACAATTGGCGACAGCAAGACCTTGACCGTGGCCAAGGACAAATTGCACATTGGCAGCGACGCCGTCACGGTCACGGCAGCAGAGCTTAATGTTCTGGATGGTGTAGATACAGGTTTGACTGCAGCGCACTTGAACCCGATCAAAGCGTTTACCGGTGATTGGGCAAAACTTGATATTTTAAGTGGCGTAACGGCTACGACCCAAGAATTGAATAGGCTGGACATTGAAACTCTTGGTGTTTCGGAAGCATCCAAAGTCGTCACAGCAGATGCTGACAATACGGTCGAACTGCAAGACTTGACAGTAAAAGGACAACTTAATGTAACATCACTCGTGCTTGGTGGCGTCGAGGTTACGACCTCTGCTGCAGACCTGAACCAGTTTGATGGCTTTACGGTAGACATAGACAGCCTGAACAAATTACAAGGCTTAAGCGTTGGAGGCACGGACTTGAATAAATTAAAAGACGTTACGGCAGACGCTCAAGACATGAACCGCTTGGACATTACCAGCGAAGGTGACAGCGAGGCATCCAAGGTTGTCACGGCAGACGCAAACGGTGAAGTTCGATTCAGTGGTAAAGTAAAGTTTAATGGTGGCATCGACCTTGAAGATGGACAACTAAAGATAGGAAACACCCTTGTGACGGCGACTGCTGCAGAAATCAACAAGCTTAGCGGAATGACCAGCACTGCGCAAGAGCTAAATGCATTGCACGGCGTCACGCTAGGCCAAACTGCTGCATCCAAGGCTGTCACAACAGATGCATCTGGTAAAGTACAATTCAACGGTGACGTCGCCATCGCTGGCGATCTGGACATTCCAAGCGGAAAGTTGAAGCTTGGCGGCGTGCTTTTGGACGCAGCGCACGATGGTGGAGATATCAACGACGCGACAAATCACTTTTTGCAGTTGACAGTAACAGCCGCTGAGCTGAATGTCCTCGATGACATACAAGCTACGACAGCAGAACTGAACAAAATGCACTTGGTCACGGCGACGACGGCAGAATTAAACTACCTTGCTGGTCTTACGCTCGGACAAGCGCAGGCGAACAAAGTCGTCACGACCGATGCAAACAACAAAGCAACGATTCCAACCGTTGCCGCAACAACCTTAGAAACCGATACCCTAAAATTAAATGGTGTGGAAGTCACTGCAACAGCCGAAGACTTGAGTCGCTTGAGTGGATTGACGGCAACATCAGCAGACATGAATAAACTTAGTGGCTTTACAGGCAGCGGCGCGGATCTTGCAAAGCTAACTGGACTTACAGCAACGGCTGCGGAGCTTAACACACTAGACGGCGTTGATGCTGGTCTTACTGCAGCTCACTTGAATATTATGAAAGATGTTACAGTTTCTGCTGCAGAATTAAATAGGGTTAGTGGTTTGACAGCTACGGTTGCTGAGCTTGACAAGGTAAAAGATTTGACAGCAACAGCGGCGGAGCTGAATGTTCTGTCTTCAGTGACACCGGGCACCGTCAGCCCAGGCAAAGCCGTCGTGGTCGATTCCAACGGTGACTTGACCAGCAGTGGTAGCTTGACTGTGACCGGAACATTGGATGCTGCCGTCCTAAAGATTGCCGGTACTGCCGTGACAGCTACAGCAGCCGATTTAAACAGTGTCGCGACGCTAAGCTCGCAAAAAACCAAGCTGGCAGACCTTGCACAGGTGACCAGCACAAGCGCCGAGATCGATGATGCTGTAGCAAAAGCAGCGATCGTCAGCAGCGCGGACATGACCAAATTGTCGCAGCTGACGGCAACGTCGCAACAACTAAATACCTGCGCAAACTTTTTGGTGACGCAATCGGGCAATACACCGACCTGCACACAGTTTGGGCAAATGATCTATTTGACAAAGACAAATGGGGACACAGAACTGCATTTTTGCAAGTCTGCAACAGAGAGTTTGGGGCCATTGGCTTAAGATAATTGAAATGATTTAAATTTATTATATAAGTACGAGATACTATGTTTAAGATAAATGATGGAGCGTCTTTCTTTCGTTTTCTCTATTCTTTTCTGCATTACATTATGTTCCGCAAGCAAACCATGGCAACAGTGCTATGGCGTTGAATACTTGCATTACGACGAAGCATGTTGTGAAACGCAATCAAAATTTACCGACAAAAGTCGACATTGCTTGGAGTCGCTTCCCAAATTGCAATATCAAAAATTGATTGACCATTTAAATACAACATTACAAGCGATGTCTATATGCAATTCCGCTAACACTTGTTCCAACAACATCGATTTCCTAGAGATTGTGCGTCAAGCCGAAAACCTCTATGAAATTACTGGTGGTGGAGCAACGTTAGCTGCTGGTGCAGCAGATCACCTTCAAAATCAAAGTGCAAACTTAAAACTTATTAACACAGGTGTCTTGCCTTCGCTTCAGCTAGTTTCAGGCGGAACACTCACCGTGCCTGTCGGTAGCACGATCAATGTCAGTGACGGTGCTACATTTTTGCTGCCAAACGTCGAGTTTAGTAGCACCGCTGCAGAGCCGACAACGCAAGGGCACATGAACATTGGGTCGATCGAAACAAAGATCGACTTTAACTCGCAAAATTTGTCCGAGGTTAACTTGGACTTGGCAACGCTGCATATTGACAATGAGTCCGTCATAGTCAACTCAAGCGAACTGAATATTTTAAAACACGCAACGATTACCTCGACCGAACTTTCCAAACTAACTGGTTTACAAACAACAACAGAAGAACTGAACGAAATGGCAGGCTTGAACTTGAGCAAAGCGCAACTTGCGACCTTGAATGCCTTGTCCATAGGAACCTCTGCAGCTACGAAAGCACTGTCTGCCGCTGCAAACGGCGACGTGCAAATCATGAAAGACGTAACGATTGAAGGCGACTTGGACGTTCCGCTCGGCGTCATACACATTGATAATGTTAGCTTGTCTGTCAGTGCCTTAGCCTTGAACGAAGCTGGGCAATTGAAATCCGAACTTACCGTGTCTGTGCAAGAAGTAAACCGCATGACAGGCATTCAAAGCACGGTCGCCGAGCTGAACATCATGCAAGGCGTGACTGCGAACGCAACCGACATAAATCGTATCGATGTCGCACAGCTAGGTGTCAGCGAAGCTGGCAAAGTCCTTGTGACCGACGCTACTGGTGGAATGAACCTAGACGATGTTGAGGCAAACTTACGTACGACGCTGTTTAATTACAAAGGAAGCCAAATTAGTGCTGAGGTATTGAACAAAGCCACGGGTCTTAAAGCTGACCTTAGCTTGGCATCGGAGGTGCTCGTCGGTAGCGACGCGATGACCTTTGACGTAGATTTGAGCGTCGATGAATTAAAGTTAAGCGCTGAAAAACTAATGATCAAAACCGAAGTTCCTGGATACAAAGCCATCAATGTCAGCTACGCTGGCACAGCATGCAGTGACACAAGCGATTGTGAAACAGCCTGCAGCGCCGATAGTAGCTGTGCGGGGTACACTGAAACACGCATTTTTGTGAAACAAATAACTTTAGGTTCTCACCATACATGTGCAGTAACAACTGATGGTAAAGCAAAGTGTTGGGGATTTAATGACTATGGACAGTTAGGGTATGGTAATAGATTAAATCGTGGAGATGCATCGAATGAAATGGGCAGTAATTTACCTGCTGTTAGTTTAGGAACAGGAAAACTGGTGAAAAAAGCTGTGGCTTATGGTGACCACACTTGCGCTATTTTAACCAATGATTTGGTGAAATGTTGGGGTTATGGAAATTACGGAGTGCTTGGTTATGGTGATCCATATAACCGTGGACATTATTCATTATCCCAAATGGGCGACAATTTACCAGTTGTTGACCTCGGAACAGGCAAAACAGCAAAACAACTTGCTGCTGGTTATTACCACAACTGCGCAATTTTGAATGATAATTCTGTTAAATGTTGGGGTTGGGGACATCACGGAGCACTCGGTTATGGTGACACCATTGCGCGCGGAGACGGGCCCAATGAAATGGGAGATAATCTGCCAGTAGTTAACCTAGGCACGGGAAAGACAGCGAAGCAGCTTGCTGCTGGTTATTTCCACACGTGCGCTATTCTAGACGACGACACGCTTAAATGCTGGGGTTGGGGAGATGAAGGACGACTCGGTTATGGTGATACAGGAGGTCAGAAAAATAGCCCACCATCATCCACTATTGATTTAGGTACTGGAAAGACGGCTAAACAAATTGCCGCTGGCGCAAGCCACAATTGCGCCATTTTGAATGACGATACCGTGAAATGTTGGGGTAGTGGATCGAGGGGGCAACTAGGGTATGGTGATGCAACACAGAGAAATAGTCCACCGTCATCAACGGTTGATTTAGGAATAGGTAAATCAGCAAAACAAATAGCTGCTGGTCATTTTCATACTTGCGTTATTTTGAATGACGATACCGTGAAATGTTGGGGTCTAGGAGATAAAGGACAACTTGGTTATGGCGATGGATCTAACCGTGGAGACGGATCGAATGAAATGGGAAATAATCTACCCACTGTTGACTTAGGAGTAGGTAAAACTGCAAAACAAATTTTATGTGGAAGGTACCATACGTGCGCTTTGCTGAATGATGATACACTGAAATGTTGGGGTGAAGGAGAAAGCGGACAATTAGGATACGGTAATACAAATGACCGTGGCGACGGTCCGAACGAAATGGGTAACAATTTGCCAGCAGTCGACGTAGGATTGCCACCTACAACGTACGCCTACGGCCCGGCTGCCGGCTCGGCTGGCGGCTATGCCAAAACGCTGGTCCCCGGTCCAGCCGAAGCCGTCAAGGCGACGGCAGCCGAGCTGAACGTCTTGAAAGGCATCAATTTGACGACGGCCGAGCTGTCACGTTTGAAGACGATGCCAGCGACGATCGACGACAGCGTCGTGGCAGGTCTCTATGCGTCGACCGATGAACTAAACTATGCCGATCTTAACGCTAGCTTTGGCGCCGAGGCCTCGAAAGTCGTCACGAGCGACGCTAGCAATCATGTGCAGATGCAACATTTGCTACTGAACAAGTCTTCGTTTGGCAATGCGTTTGTTTTATCCACCACAGGTGTCTACGATTCTAGGATGTCTGAAAGAGATTGCAAAAATGCTGGTTTTGGGACCTACACGGCAAAGATCAATAACGCTGCAGCACCAAAAGGTTGCGTGCACTTTTCAGGTTTAAGTTTTTACAACGAACATCCAACTGGCTATGCCGACTGCGCTGGCGTTTATGCTTGCATCAAAAAAGTTTTTGGTAAAGGTTTGTTCAACGTCCGAGGCGAAGCGATGCCGTCAGCAGAGGTCTTGAACAGCTTGAACTGGACCCTGAACGTCAGCCAAGAGAGCGTGAACCATTGGCAAAGCTTGGATGCAAATGTTCAGGCCTCGCACCTGAACCCGATGCAGGGCCTCAAGGTCGAGAAGGACGCCATCGAACGTCTTGTAATTCAGAAAGAAGGAACCTCGGAGCCAGGCAAGGTCTTGACGGCCGATGCAAGCGGTCAGGTGACGATCGACCTAAACTACGCCGAGACGACGGCGAGCTTTGCCGGCACAGCATGCAATGGCACCGTCGGCTGCGAAGCAGGATGCAGCGCCGATAGTAGCTGTGCGGGGTACACTTCTTACGGAGCGGCAGAATCAAGAGTTGGCTATTCGGCCGATGCTGCCGCGACGCATGCGACACCGGATAGCTCTAGTTTATCTGAATACGATTGTAGCAATCCAGCTACGTCGGGCACGTTTAAACTTTCGACGAGCTGCACACTCAGCCAAGAAGTTGCCGTGTCAGGCACACTGACTATCATAGGCCAGACCCAAGACATGAATAACTTAGTAACGATCACGGCAAAATCTGCAAGCAGACACTTTAAATTAGAGAATACTGGTGACAAATTAAATATATGGCATCTTAAGTTAACTGGTGGGGATACGTCGTCTTACACCACAGATCCAGAAGGACGTGCAGGATCTATTTTGACGTGGCACGTAGCTTGTGAAGTAAATTTGTATTACTCGGAATTATCAGGTAATAAAGCGAAGAACGGAGGTGCAATTATGGCACAAGACACTAGTAAAAGAGCATTTGTCAATATTTACAACAGTGTTTTGAAAAATAATGAAGCGGTGAATGGGAACGGTGGTGCTATTTACACATCAAAAGCCGTTTTAAAAATTCAAGACAGTGTTATAGATGCAAATACAGGTACAACACAACACGGTGCTGCATTGACCTCAGGTGGCAGTGACGTTACAATTATAAATACAATGATTTCCAATAATGTTGCGACCAACAATGGAGGTGCTATTTATGTTAGCGGTGATCAAAATCCAATGACAATACGTCAGTCAACATTCGTAGATAATAGTGCGGGTCAAGGTACATATGGTAACGATATTTACGCAACAACATCAACTGTCACACTTTTTAACACAATCATACCAAGTGGTAATACCATCAATGTAGCATCAACGTGCTCCGCTAATCCTTGTACAACTGGAATGACCTGCGCTGCTGCCGACGCCACGGACGTAAAGTTAGGTGTCACTTGCGCTGCGACCTACGCCTACGGCCCAAGGGAGCGCGTCTATACGGCCGGCGCAGCGAGTTATGCTGGCAGCGCCTGCAACGATGACGATGCTTGCAAGCTCGCCTGTACTATGGACGTTGGCTGTGCGGGGTATACGCGGACACGAGTTGTCGAAATTGTAACTTCTGGCTATGGGTCGCTGGAAACGTCACTATCAGAAACAGAATGCCAGCAATGGGCAACAGATAATAATCATAATTGGTACCCTGCAGTGGATGGCGATCATGAACCCACTGGGTGCGCATTTGAAGAAGCTTGTTTATCTACATGTACTGGAGCTGTCAGATTTAACAGAAAAAGTGATTCTACCGATTCTTGTAATTCAGGTGGTTATGATGTCGGGTGTGTCACATGGGCAAGCACCTACGCCTACGGCTCAGAGGAGCGAGACTACTCGGTCACGGAAACTAGTTATGCTGGCAGCGCCTGCAATGATGCTTCTTCATGCAAAATTGCTTGCAATGGTGATAGTAACTGTGCTGGCTATTCCGAAATGTTTAGACCAGTGCCTAATGGTGGAATTGTAGCGTGGGGTCATTCAAGTTGGGGTGGTTCTAATGAACCAACAACTGGTACCTATGTAACTATAGTTGGTGCAAAAATGGCATTTGCTGCATTGACAACATCTGGTTTTATTACAGCATGGGGAAATTCAAATGATGGTGGGTCTGGTGCGCCTACTGATGGTGGTTACGTGTCTATATTTGCAGCTGAAAAAGCATTTGCTGCATTAGATTCTACTGGGTCTATCAAGTCTTGGGGTTATGCGAGTTCTAATGCTCCTACTGACAACGGCTACTCAACTGTAGTTACTACGCGTTCTTCCTTTGCCGCATTAAAAAACGATGGTTCTATTTCAGTTTGGGGTGATTCTAATTATGGTGGTTCTAATGCCCCTACAGATAACGGTTACGTGATTATAGTTTCGACAGATTATGCATTTGCTGCATTGAAGGCGGACGGATCCATTACAAGTTGGGGTTTTTCGAGCTATGGTGGTTCTGGTGCTCCTACGGACAATGGATACACAAAAATATTTTCTAACGATTTTGCATTTGCTGCATTAAAATCGGATGGTACCATCAGTTCATGGGGTGACGCAAGCTTGGGTGGATCTGGTGCTCCATCTGATAATGGCTACGTCAATATAGTTTCTAACAAAAATGCATTTGCTGCAATAAAAGCAGATGGATCTATTACAGCTTGGGGTGATGATGGTGGCAATGGTGAACCATCTGATAATGGATACACAAATATATTCTCTACTACTAAAGCATTTGCTGCGTTAAAAAGCGATGGATCTGTGACAGTATGGGGGGCTTACGATACGGGTGGTTGTACACTTGGAGTTGGGCAAACAAATGTATTTTGTGTTCCACATGATCTGAGTGGCGTTGTAAAAATCTTGTCAACGGAACGTGCATTTGCTGCATTAAAAGATGATGGATCCATCGTAGCTTGGGGTGCGGGGGGAGATGGTGGTATGAATGAACCTACAGATAATGGTTATGTCAATATATTTTCTACGTCTGCTGCATTCGCTGCTATAAAAGCTGATGGATCTATTACAGCGTGGGGTTCTGCGGATGATGGTGTTACAGGCGCACCTACCAGTGGAAACTTTGCAACTATATTTGCTGCAGGACATGCATTTGCTGCTATCCCGCAAGAAAGCTTGGGCTTTGCTTACGGCCCGGCTGCCGGCACAGCTGGTGGCTTTGCAAAAGGTGCGTCGTCGAACAACAATGGCTTTGCCAAGGGTGCTCTTGCCAGCGCTGGCGGCTTTGCCAAAAACTTGCATCGCCTGAACTTGACGACCTCGCTGACGCCTAGCTACGCGACAAGCACGGCATCCTACGCCGGCAAGGCCTGCAGCGGCACCAGCAACTGTGAAACAGCATGCAGCGCGGACAGTAGCTGTGAGGGGTACACGGTAACAAAAGTTGTCGTGCAACAACTTTCTCTGGGACAGCAACATTCGTGTTCACTCCAAAGTGATGGCCTACTTAAATGTTGGGGTTCTTCATTACATGGACAACTTGGTTCTGGTAATACACAACCTATTGACGTTTTGAGTAATAAAATGGGAAACAATTTGCCTGTACTTGATTTAGGAACGGATAAGACAGTGAAACAAGTTGCTTCTGGAGCATTGCATATATGTGCAATTTTGAATGATGATACATTGAAGTGCTGGGGCTATAATAATGCTGGGCAACTTGGTTATGGAGATACAGTACAACGTGGAGATAATATTAATGAAATGGGTGATAATTTGCCTGTCGTAGATTTGGGAACAGGAAAAACGGCCAAGCAAATTAGTGGTGGTTCTTTTCATACGTGTGCTATTCTTAATGATGATACAGTGAAATGTTGGGGTCGAGGTAATGAAGGACAGTTAGGGTACGGTAATACGAATAGTAGAGGCGATGGACCCAATGAAATGGGTGACGATTTACCAGTCGTTAACCTGGGAACAGGAAAAACAGCAAAGCAACTTGCTGCTGGTTATGCACATACGTGTGCTATATTAGATGATAACACCGTTAAATGTTGGGGTTATAATCAAGATGGGCAACTTGGTCAGGGTGATAAAACTAATTATGGAACACCCAAAATCGTAAATTTGGGAACTGGAAAAACAGCAAAACATCTTGCTGTTGGTGATTCGCATACGTGCGTTATTTTAAACGACAATACACTAAAGTGTTGGGGATTAAATTCTCGTGGTTTTCTTGGTTATGGTGACACAAGTAATCGTGGAGACGATCCTAATGAAATGGGTGATAATCTAGCTGCAATTAATCTTGGAACAGGAAAGACAGCAAAACAGATGGCTCTTGGTAGTATCCATACGTGTGTTCTTTTAAATGATAATACAGTCAAATGTTGGGGTCACGCAGATTATGGAGAACTTGGTTATGATAATGATCAGACCCAACATAGCCCACCGTCATCAACTGTTAATCTCGGAACAGGCAAAACAGTGAAACATTTGTTTGCTGCTGTAAGACATACATGTGCCATTTTAAACGACGATACAGTGAAATGTTGGGGTTATAATAGCGATCGTCAACTTAGTTATGGTCACAGTTCTACTGTTGGAGACGGACCCAATGAAATGGGCGATAATTTGCCTGTAGTTGACATAGGGTTGCCACCAATAACCTACAGCTACGGCCCAGAGCAGCGAGACTACACGGCAATTGCAGCTAGTTACGCCGGGACCGCTTGCGACGACGACAATGCTTGCAAAGCCGCTTGCAATCTGGACGATGCCTGTCAGGGGTATTCGGAACCGGTATGCAGCGATTCTAGCAAGACGACGGAGGCGGCGTGTTTGTTTGAAACAAAGGATACAGGTAGTCACGATGCTAGCATCAGTAAAGAACAATGTGAAGCATATGCCACAAGCAAAGGGTTATCGTTCACCAGTCAAACTTTTGGTAATGCACAGGCTGGACCTGCATATGGTTGCTTTTTAGGAACAAGTGTATTCTTTCAAGAAACAGATTACGGTCATACTTGCGCAGATGGCTTTGCTTGGGGAAGTTCAAAGTGTGTTGTCCGCACAAGTAATACGTGGTCAAGCTACAGCTACGGCCCTGTTGCTGGCGTCGCTGGCGGCTATGCCAAGGGTGCATTGTCGAATAATGGCGGCTTGTCAAAAATCATGGTTCCGCAGCCAGTCGATGTTTCGACTCTGAGCTTTGAGTCCGATCTAAGTGCCGTTGCCTTGAACAAGATGGACGCTGTCGAGGCGACGACCGCAGAAATGAACTATTTTAAAACTGTCGACATGGCATACAGTGTAGTGCATGCTGAAAAGTATGTCTGTGGTGGGGTTGTCACAATAGGCACAACAGACCAAGGAAATGCGTTTACGGCAGACCACTGCGCGCAAGCAAGATATCAAGCCTTTAAAGATGGAGGCATATGCATTGCAAGCATCAACGGTGGTTCTTTCATGCAACATCGCAGCAAAACTTCTTGTGAAGGCGCTGGCAAGACGTGGTTCAGTGGCGCATCAGGTTACAGTGATATTACTTCAAGTGTTTTGCGATTTATGTGGCAAGACAGTAGCGTTTGTGCTTTGTGTGGATCTACAAATGTCGAAACGACGTCTGGATCTGCTTATGATGGTTACATCGTGTATGAAATCACGACGCAACCAAGAGGTCCACTGGTTGTCGTCAGCGATGCTCAGGGCAAAACAAGCTTTGACTCTGATGTAAATATGATGGGCATGCTCGAAGTTGGGTCTGGCGGCTCTGGACGCATCGGCCTTGACGGCACCGACATTAGCGTTAGCGCCTTGCAATTGGACAGTGCCTTGCGACTGCACAAAAATTTGACGATCACAAGTGCCGAAGCCAACACGCTCGACAACATCAAAGCGACGACGAGCGAGCTGAACATCCTGCACAACTTTGGCTACTGCTCGGAGCCGAGCATCCTGACCTCGGAAGCTTGCATCGGCGGTGTCTGCAACGGTACCAGGAAACAAATCGGCTACTCGGCAGATGCCGTCGCGACGCATGCAACGCCGGACACAAGCAGCTTGACCGAGTACGATTGTAGCAATCCAGCAACCAGTGGAAGCTTTAAGCGAAGCAGTGACTGCCAGCTGAGCGCCGAAGTCGCGGTCAGTGCCGAGCTGACGATCGTAGGTATTCCTCAAAACCCAGACAATTGGGAGTCGAGAACGCTATCTTTTACTCATGTCAACTCGGACCATTACACCGTTCAAGGCGCAAGTGGTCAGGATCCGACGTTACGTCTGTGTGCTGGCGATAGCTACACGATCGAAAGAGCAACGAGCGGGCACGGATTAAACATTAAAAGCGGTGCTGTTGATCAGTTGAGTGCGGTCGTTACCAGTGGATCTCCTCAATCTTGGACGCCTAGTGCTGGTAGCTACCAATACTACTGTGTCGCACACCCATCGCAAATGCTTGGAGACATTATTGTCGAAAGTTGTGGCATTCCTATGATCACGGCAGCTGCTAGTAGCAGACACTTTAAACTGAACGGAGCGGCTCACAAGTTGAACTTGTGGCACTTAAAATTAACTGGTGGAAAAATTACTAGCACTACCTCTGGTCCTGATAGAGAGGGAGGATCTATTTTGATTTATACCAATGGTGGTGAATTAAATTTGTATTCGTCTGTTTTAACAGGTAATGAAGCTTTCTATAGTGGTGGTGCTGTGTATGCAGAAGGAGACAGTGTAGCAAACAAAAACGCGATTGTAAATGTTTATGGTTCTACATTCGAAAATAACAAAGCTAATAGCGGTTATGGTGCAATTTATTTGTACAGAGCTATCGGTAGTGTTACTGATGCTATGATGGACAGTAATCAAGGTGGTCAAACTGGTGGTGCTATGTACATTTATGAAAGTGAGGCAACTATAAGTAACTCAAAAATATTAAATAATAAAGCTGGTGATAACGGTGGTGGTCTTGCATTAGGTAAAAGCACAGTCGCTGTTCGCCAAACAACATTTTTCAATAATGATGCTACTTATACTGGTACTGGTAATTACGGACATGGAGATGATATTTATGCTTGGGATTCTGGAACAGTAACTTTTGTAAACTTAAATATTTCGACGGCCGCAAACCGTGTTGCTGCAGTTACTACTATGGGAACACCAACATTGCAAACATGTGCAAACAGTCCATGTAGCGTAGCACCGTATACAGACAAGTGTAGTGCCGCCGATGCAAGTGATCCTAAATTAGGAGTCGTTTGCGAAGGCCTCTATACACAAGCAACTTGTCTGCCTCCGTTGCAATGGACTCCTAGGACCTGGACCCCGGGCACGACAGCCGAGCTGAATCTTTTGGACACGAGCGTCGGAACGACAGAGGCCAGCCAAGCGGCGGTCTACGGGTCCGAGGTCCGGTTTGCGACACTGGCAGTGACCGAGATCGATGCAGGGACAATGAAATCGTCGACGGCAACGGTGACCAGCACAGCCTCGGAGCTGAACAAGGCCTATGCGCTTCAGTATGGCTTTGCTACTTCGCTCGATGCCTTTGTTGGTAAGTCCTGCAGCGATGCCAGCGACTGCGAAGTTGCATGCAGCCACGACAGTAGTTGTCACGGCTACTCTTTAGGAGCTCCTGTATCCTTTAGCGATCAAAAGTCAATTACCACCGCAGTTGAAGCCTTGGGGGCAGCTTCTGTTTATGCAGCTGATTTGGATGGTGATGGCGACATGGATGTTCTCAGTGCATCTCTAAGTGACAAAAAAATAGCATGGTATGAGAACATGGACGGCCAAGGGACATTTAGTGCTCAAAAGACAATTACCACACAAGCCGATGGCGCAAATTCTGTTTATGCAGCTGATTTGGATGCCGATGGTGATATGGATGTTCTTAGTGCATCTCGATATGACAATAAAATAGCATGGTATGAAAATACAGACGGCAAAGGGACATTTAGCAGTCAAAAGACTATTAGCACACAAACGTCTGTTGCAGCTTCTGTTTATGCTGCCGATATTGATGGGGATGGTGATATCGATGTATTAAGTGCGTCTGAGGGCGGTAAAATAGCATGGTATGAGAACACAGACGGTAAAGGGACATTTAGTACTGAAAAGACAATTAGCACACAAGGCAGTGTACATTCAGTTTATGCAGCTGATTTTGATGGCGATGGTGATATGGATGTGTTGAGTGCAGCTTATCAGGGAGATACAATATCATGGTATGAGAATACGGATGGACAAGGTACATTTAGTACACAAAAGGTGATTTTAGCATTAACAAACCTTAATTATGCATATTCTGTGTATGCAGCTGATTTGGATGGCGATGGTGATATGGATGTTTTAAGTGCATCTGCTTCTGACAAAAAAATTGCATGGTATGAGAACACAGACGGCCAAGGGACATTTAGCACTCAAAAGACTATTACCACACAAGCCGATGGCGCATACTCTGTTTATGCAGCTGATTTGGATGCCGATGGTGATATGGATGTCCTGAGTGCATCTGCCCATGACAATAAAATAGCATGGTATGAGAACACAGACGGCCAAGGGACATTTAGTTCTCAAAAAATAATTACCACACAAGCAGCTTGGGCAAGGACTGTTTATGCGGCTGATATTGATGGTGATGGTATTATCGACGTGTTGAGTGCATCTTCTAGTGACCATAAAATAGCATGGTATGAGAATAAGTATGCACCTCATGCCTACGGCCCCAAGCACCTCGCTACGTTTCATGCCTCGAACACGAGCTATGCCAGGAGCCCTTGCAGCAGCGCGGCGGACTGCCAAGCGAAGTGTGCCGAGGACGTTGGCTGTGAGGGCTATACCGAATCAAAAGTTGTCGTGCAACAACTTGCTCTTGGTCATAAATTTTCGTGCTCACTGCTAAGTGATGGTAAAGTAAAATGTTGGGGTAAGGCAGAATATGGTCAACTTGGTTCTAATTTAGGTGATTCAAATAGTATCGGAGACCAACCAAATGAAATGGGAAGTAATTTGCCTACTGTTGATTTAAGTAAATTAGTAAAATACATATCTGCAGGAACAGAACATGCGTGTGCGATATTACATGACGATACACTTCAATGTTGGGGACATAACAGTTATGGACAACTTGGGTATGGAGATTCAGAGAATCGAGGAGATCAAGCTAATGAAATGGGTGATAATTTACCAACTGTTGATTTAGGAGCGAACATTAAGGTGAAGGAAGTTTCTCTTGGTCTTTCTAAAACATGTGCTATACTACATGATGATACATTGAAATGTTGGGGCTTTGGCAATGATGGACAGCTTGGGTATGGTGATTCAAGTCATCGTGGAAACACTGGTGCAGGTGCGAACACTTGCAACGATGGAAAAGAAATGGGTGACTGTTTACCAAGAGTGAACCTAGGAACGGGTAAAACGGTAAAGCAAGTTGCTGTTTCTTCGCAGCATACGTGTGCTATTTTAAATGATGATAATTCCATTAAATGTTGGGGTCGTGCACATAGAGGGCGACTTGGCTATGGGGATGCAACGGATAGACATAGCCCACCGTCATCAACAGTTGATCTTGGAACAGATAAAACGGCAAAAGAAATAGTTGTTGGTGAAGCTCATACATGCGCTATATTGAATGACGACACAGTCAAGTGTTGGGGTTACAATAATTACGGGCGATTAGGTTATGGTGATAGTGATATTAGGGGAGATAATTCAGGTGAAATGGGGAATAGTTTGCCAACGGTGGATCTTGGAACATGTGGTAGTAGTGATTGCACAGCAAAACAACTCGCTGCTGGCACTGCCCACACGTGTGCTATTTTAAATGATAACTCTGTGAAATGTTGGGGTTGGGGGAGTTACGGGCAACTTGGTTATGGGGATGGCGAAAGTCGAGGTGACGGTGGTGCAACTGCGAACACTTGCAACGATGGAAAAGAAATGGGTGACTGTTTACCAAGGGTGGACCTAGGAACGGGTAAATCGGCAAAACATATTTTTGCAGGTGATTTACATACATGCGCTTTTCTAAACGATGATACAATCAAATGCTGGGGTGCGGGAGGTAACGGCCGACTCGGTTCTGGTGACTCATCTAGCCTTGGAGACGGTGCAAACGAAATGGGCAACAATTTGCCTGTAGTTGACATAGGGTTGCCAGCACCAACCTACAGCTACGACAGCAGGTGCAGCAGCACCGAGGACTGCCAACTGCAGTGTGCCAGGGACACGAGCTGCGAGGGCTACACCGTCATTCCACCAACGAGTTTTACGCCTCAAAAACTTGGGACAGAGTTTCAAGTGAACACCTATACAAATAGTCACCAGACCGACTCTAAAATTGCTAAAATAAAAGATGGTTTCGTCATTGTGTGGTGGAGCAGTACACAGGTAGTAGGAGAAGACGTTATTGCACAACGTTACCGGAATGATGGAACTCCTATAGGCTCTGAATTTGTTGTAAACACACATACACAACAAAGTCAATATGTTAAAGGCATTGCAACACTTCCAAATGGTTTTGTTGTAGTGTGGGATAGTTATGAACAAATTAATCAAGGGTATGAAGTGTATGCACAGCAGTATGATCATGACGGTGTGAAGGTTGGCGGTGAGTTTAGAGTTAATACCTATACACAACAAAGCCAAAGCTCAGCCGATGTAGCTTCGACAAAAAACGGTTACGTTATTGTTTGGAAAAGTACACAAGATGGAAAAGAACAACAATTATATTTTCAACGTTATGCCCTTGACGGTACCGCGGTAGGAACAGAAACCAAAGTTGCGAGTCAAACTTACAAGAAGGAACATCCACATGTGGCATCGTTTAGTGACGGTGGTTTCGTTATTGTTTGGGAAGCTAAAGAGCAAGATTCTGATTCGAGCGATGCAATTTATGGTCATCTTTTTGCTAGCGATGGTAGCAGAGTAGGTGATCAGTTTAGAATTAATACGGTGACAAATAACGCTCAATGGGTACCAGATGTGATTGTCTTACCAAATGACAAGTTTGTTGTTACGTGGATGTCAAAGGATCAAGACAACAATATTAACGATTTCGGAATTATTGCAAAAATCTTTAATTCTGATGCATCAGTCGCAACAGATGAGTTTGTTGTAAATACAAAAACGTTACACGACCAAACATACCCGTCTTTAACAAGTACAGACGATAAATTTTTGATTACGTGGCAGGATTATTTGGGAGCCGGTGGAGAAAGTACAAGTTGGGGTGTGAAGGGACAATTATTTTCTTTTGATGGGTCAAAACTTGGTGATGAGTTTGAAGTTAATACTCATCAAGCACACCATCAACAGTTTCCTGCATCAACAACGCTTTCCAATTCTCAGGTTGTTGTCACATGGTCAAGCACTGATCAAGATGGGTCTGGTATCGGCATTTACGCACAACGCTTTAGCATTCCTGTGACTAGCTACAGCTACGGCCTCGCGAACGGCACGGCTGGCGGCTATGCTATCGATGCCTCGACGCGAATGACGAGCGGAGGCTTTGAAAAGTCGTCTCGCAATGTGGTTCCAGCTTTGAACACGCTCGGCTCGGCGCCAAGCACAGGCGTTATGAACGAGTTTGCGGCGACGACGGCAAGCGCAGCAGAGCTAAACGTCATGGTCGACGCCGACGCTCAGCTCGATGCCTCGATGCTGAACAAGCTCAAGGACCTGACGAGTACTGCGGCTGAGCTGAACAAACTGAGCACCCTAGGATCATGCAGCGACGGCACCGAAACGACACACGCGGCTTGTGTTGGTTCAGTTTCGCACATAACATTATTGAAAAATAATGATTTATGTACAAACAAAGTTTTAATAGAAAACTTTGGTAGTGGCGTCTTAACAGGTTACACTGCTGACGACGCAATTGGATTGAACAAATGTGCAGAAGAAGTAGCGGGAACTTATGTGGGTATGTCCATCGTTAATGTTGGTGGAGTAGAAATGTGTTATGGTTGTTCTGATCTAGATTCTTTTGCTGGTAACAATAACAATGCGCATACCACATACACCATACATTATGATAACACATGGACAGCGCCTAGCATGGCGTATTTAAATGCATTAAGCACGACTGCGACGGCAGCAGACCTGAACGCCGTCGGAAGCGTCCTTGTTGCTGGTGCAAACAGCAGCCTTAGCTTTGCCACGGACTCGACACCTCAAAAAGTCGGCTCCGAGGTTCAAGTCAATACCTACACGAACGGGCATCAATCCGGTTCATCGGTGGCAGCCATCGCATCGGGATACGTTGTCGCATGGATAAGTCAAAATCAAGATGGAGATGGCTATGGTATCTATGCGCAACGCTATAGCACAGATGGGACGGCTTTGGGATCTGAGTTTAAAGTGAACACGTACACAACCGACAATCAACAAAGACCATTCATAGCGTCTATTGCAAACGGCTTTGTCATTGCATGGGAAAGCGAAAATCAAGATGGAGATAATTTAGGTGTTTTCGCGCAACGGTATGCTACAAATGGGACAGCTTTGGGGTCCGAGTTTCAAGTGAATACGTACTCTACACATGTTCAAAGTATAACAAATATTGGTAGCACCGATGAGGGATTTATTATTACATGGGGAGGCAATGATCCACAGACCATGATTCGAGATGTTCATGCACAACTATATTCTCACGATGGCACTGCTGTAGGTTCTGAATTTATAATTAATAAAAAAAATGTCGCTCAGATAGGTTTTGGAATAACTTCTATAACAGGTGGTTTTGTTATTACATGGCAAATGGATTACAACGGAATCTCAAGTGTGTTTGCTCAGAGATTTTTGAATAATGGTACTTCTATCGGACCTGAAATTCGTGTAAACAGTTATACAACGACTAGGCAGCAAGCTCCAGACATCACTTCTACATCAGATGGTTTTGTCGTTGCATGGGAAAGCGAAAATCGGGATGGAGATGGTTGGAGTGTTTTTGCGAGAGTGTTTGCAAACGATGGCACAGCTTTAAGTGATGACTTTCAAGTGAATACTTACACTACAAATCATCAAGAAAGTCCTCGTATTGCTTCATTAAATGATGGTTTTGTTATCACATGGATCAGTAAAGGACAAGACGGTTCAGGCGAAGGTGTGTTCGCACAACGCTTTGCAAACGATAGAAGTAAGGTTGGTTCAGAGTTTATCGTAAACACGGTAACAGCAAGCGACCAAAAAACCGCAAGCATTGCGTCCACGGGCGACGAGTTCATGATAGCATGGACTAGCACCAATCAAGATGGCGACGACAATGGCATTTTTGCACAACGCTTTAAAGCACCAAGGCAGCCAAGCCTCACGCTAGGAACGCTCGACACGACAAACATTGGTG